>Ga0116217_10000023_pt1 | contig 194011 bp, 165 predicted proteins | sample Sb_taG_6_FD_89697 | JGI IMG/M metagenome (GOLD analysis project Ga0116217, IMG submission 89697) | Peat soil microbial communities from Weissenstadt, Germany - Sb_50d_4_PS metaG | ecosystem: Environmental > Terrestrial > Soil > Wetlands > Peat | place: Germany: Weissenstadt | collected...
GGTACGTGAGCTGGGTTCAGAACGTCGCGAGACAGTTCGGTCCCTATCTGTTGTGGGCGCAGGAGATTTGAGAGGACCTGTCCTTAGTACGAGAGGACCGGGATGGACGAACCTCTTGTGTTCGAGCTGTCATGCCAATGGCACCGCTCGGTAGCGAAGTTCGGTTGTGATAACCGCTGAATGCATATAAGCGGGAAGCACTCCTCAAGATGAGATCTCCCAACCCGTAAGGGATAAGAAGGGCCCAGGAAGACTACCTGGTTGATAGGCTGGAAGTGAAAGCGCAGTAATGCGTGCAGCTTACCAGTACTAATCGCCCGTTCGGCTTGACCATAAAATTTACTCGGTGCAGAAAACCAGTTGTCAGTTCTCAGTTGCCAGTTCCGTTAGAAACTGAACGAGAACGGTGATGTTGTTTTGTAAGTCGTCAGAACCTGGATGACTGAGAAGCAAGACTGATGACTGGGCGCCGACGAAAAGCCGAAGTAAGTGTGGTTGAAATCGGAAGTAAACCAAGATGAAAGTAAGCCACACCCAATCTATTCAGTTGTGAGAGATCGTTCTCAGATCTTTTACAAGTTTGCAGCGCCAAATCGCTGGGGGATGAGCACGAACCCGTGCTCCAGCATGGCAAAGCTAGTAGCCAGGAGCTAATAGCCAAAAGCTGCTAAAGAGGTCGGTGATCTTACCGCGGGGGTTCCACCCGTTCCCATCCCGAACACGGAAGTTAAGCCCCGCAGGGCCGATGGTACTGCACGCGCCAAGTGTGTGGGAGCGTAGGTCGTTGCCGGCATAAATAAAGGCCGTTGAGAGAAATCTCGACGGCCTTTTCCTTTTGCTCGGCAAGCCTTAGACTTACCCTTATTTTTGGGGAGCAGAAAGTAAATGCAAGCAATGACCGATGACGAAGTCCGGACCTTCATTAAGAAGAATGAGTGGGCCACCGGGCTGAAGGTCGATGCTGAAAACCGAAGTCTTTACTACGATAATCCCGAGTCAAACTGTATCGAACTCAAATTCCCCGAAAAGCCTATGCAAGTGCCATACTTTGCTCGAGTTGCATCATTCTTGAACCTAGAGCGCGAGGAAGTGTTTCACGGAGCGGTGCTATGGCTGACTCTTTGGGATATCGGCAGTCCTCAGCTTGAAAAAACGGGTTGGAAGATAGTCGAGAAAATGCGATTAGCGTTTGGTGAGACTCGGCCGATCAGCGCTGCGCCCGGGCATTCATTTCGGAGCGACGAGATCGTTGAACTCAATGCGTTTCTGCTTCCCTGTTTTGTCTTTGGATGGGATGCGTATCTGCTTCCGTCCGGAAATGACTATTTCGTTCACATCAGTCACGACGAATTCTGGATGGTCGTCACCAGGACAGCCGAAGTTCATAAGCAACTGCTCCAGCAACTGAGCGACTTGAAATCCTCAGCCAGCGCATGAGCGGTGTATGGCAAGGTTCTGTCGCAGATGAGACGGAGATCCTTCGCAAAGAGCGCTCAGGATTTCGGCAGAAGGCTCCCGCGCGCAGAGAACGCGCGCTCACGCCTTCTAACGCCTCAAGCTAAGCCCCGCAGGGCTGATGGTACTGCACACGCCAAGTGTGTGGGAGTCCCTTCGGCAAGCTCAGGGCAGGCTCTTCGACTTCGCTCAGGATAAAACCCCAGTCGTTGCCGGCATAAATAAAGGCCACGTTCAGAAATGAGCGCGGCTTTTTCCGTCTCGGGCGCTCTCGAGGATTCTGTCGCCCCTTTGGGGATTGCTAGGGTGGTGGCGTTTTACCCACGGCTTGTGCCGTGGGCTGGATTCTGTCGCCGCCCTTCGGCTTCGCTCAGGGCAGGCTTTTGCGGCTGGGTTGGCTGGCGGGGCAAGCGGGCATTTGCGCTGCGGGCTTTTGGCGGACAGGAGTGTGCGTCCTGCATTTTCACTCAATGCAAAAGCCCCACTTCTCGCAAAGGACGCGAGAAATGGGGCACCCGGGTCGGCCTTTTCCTGTTTTGCGTCGCAGAAAAATCCGTTCGCATATGAAAGTCAAAATCCCCACTCTAGTTCGCCTTGGAGCGGCGAGACTAGAGTGGGGCGCTCGCTTCTCCTACATCTCAGGTTACTTGCGCACTCACTTCGCCGGTGGCTTCGGGGGCGGGTACTTCTTCGAAGGCGGGTTGGACCTCGGGAGTTCTGGGGGCGTGCTTTCGTCCGAAGAAACATTCCCGCACCAGCTTGAAGATGGTGTGGCGGTTTTCGGCGACTACTTTCAGCCATGCCAATTTTCCCATCATGGGGAAATAGATGCCGCGGAAGCAGAGGCGCGCCAGAAAGATGTTGATGCGATAACCGAGGGGCTGGTCGTCGAGGGAGTCGACGGCCTGGGCCAGCGCTTCCGGGCTGTAGGCGTGGGCCCAACCGTATTTCACTTCGGCGTGGGCTTCCTCGATGGTCATCTTCAGCGGGGTGTGGGCCATGGCGAAGGGGATGAACTCCTGCCAGTGCTTGGGCCGGGTCAGACGGCCGGAGGTTTCCAGGCGCTTGTAGAGCGGAGTTGCGGGCAACGGAGTGAGCAGGCCGAAGATAGGCAGACCGGGCGGCCAGGTGCGAACCTGCGCGAGGGTGCGCTCGGCCACGCCGGTGGTGTCATTGTCCATGCCAAAGATAAACGACGTGATGGCGTAGACGTTGCGTTTGGCGAGGCGTTCGAGGACGGCGGCGTATTCGCCGGGCTTGTTGAATCCTTTGTTTACGTCTTTGAGATTGGCGGGATCGATGGACTCCATACCGATGAAGACCCATTTGCCGCCAGAAGCGGCGATGAGGTCGACGAGTTCCTCGTCGCGCAACAGGTTGGCGCTGATCTGAGCCACCCAGTGGACCTGGGCTTTGGCGGCGATGATGTCGCGGAGCAGAGACTTGGTACGCTTGACGTTGATGGCGAAATTGTCGTCGATGAAAAAAACCGCCATCTGGCCTTTCTCTTTGCGGGCGCGCGCTTTCAACAGCAGCAGCTCGTTCACAACGCTCTCGTTGGAGCGGAAGCGGATGGAGTCGCCGAAAAATCCGGTCACGGTGCAGAACTCACAGCCGTAAGGACAGCCGCGCCCGGACTCGACGGGAATAATGCGAAACGTTCCCCAGCCCTCACCGACTTTCTTAAGCAGCGGATAAACGACTTTGGGGAGGAGATTGAACTGATGGAGATCGATGGTATCCCAGGGGATCACTGGATACGGTTTCAGGGAAGGTTTGCGATCCTTGCCGGCATCATCGACCGGAGCGTAAATGTCTTTGAGCTCTCCACGAACGGCGTCGTTGACGATCCGAGGCCAAGTTTCGTCAGCCTCGCCCAGGGCCACGGCGTCGGCGTGGCGGGGACCGCCATCTCGGCCGAGCGCTTCGTCTGCCAGCTCGGTGACGTGAGGTCCGCCCATAACGACCGGCACCCCAGTGGCGCGTATTGCATCCGCGATGCGATACGCCTTGGCGATCATTCGCGTCATGGCGCCGATGCCGACGAGTCCGATGTTCTGTTCGCGTACGAAGTGCGCGATGCCAGCTTCGTCCATGGGCTGAGCGTTACCATCAATGAGCAAGACCTCATGGCCAGGCGGGGTCAGCGCCTGCAGCAGGAACATCCAGAGATGAGGCATGAAGTTGCGGGTGACCCCGTTGTCGGGGTTATAGAGCAGAATCTTCAAAGACTGCTCCTTCCTAAAGTTGTAGGCAGATGCTTCCCCACAAGGGACCAATCACAAAGAGCGTCCAAATGGAGTGCGCGCTCCGCTGGGTGAGAGTGATTGTCCGGGTTCAAAGGTAGCGAAATTGTACACCTTGGCGGCAGGATCAGAGAGATAAAGGTTGGAACACCAGTGATGTGGACGGTTCCCTAAAGTATCCTGTCCGAACGCGCAATCTGTGTCCCACTACGGGGTGTGTGCTTGCCAAGAGAAACACTGCATCTTACGATCATGGACGTGAACGAGGTTGGGCACAAATATTCAGCGATGCTCGCGGTGGCGCTGGCTGAGGCCAGGGCCGGACTGGCGGAAGGCGGCATCCCGATTGGCGCGGCGATTTTCGATGCGGAAGGCAAGGTGGTGAGCGCGGGACACAATCGAAGAGTGCAGCTGGGCGATCCGTCGATTCACGGCGAGACGGATGCATTTCGCAGGGCGGGCAGGCAGACAAGCTACCGCAAGCTGACGATGGTCACCACCCTGGCGCCGTGCTGGTATTGCAGTGGATTGATTCGGCAGTTTTGCTTCGGCACGGTGGTGGTGGGTGAAAGCCGCAACTTTCAGGGTGGCATGGAATGGCTGCGATCGCTCGGCATCCAAGTGGTCGATCTGGACTCTGAAGAGTGCGCTTCGCTACTGGGGGCGTACATCGCTGCAAATCCCGAGATCTGGAACGAGGATATCGGAGAAGAGTAGGTCAGCGACGAAGTGAGTTTGGAAATCTGATGACTATCGAAGCTGGAGCGTCGATGAAAGAGAAAGTTGTCCTCGTAACCGGGGCTAGGGGTGGCCTTGGCACCCACGTAATGCCGGCATTCCTCGAAGCCGGTGCTTCTAGGCGTTACCGATCTGTGACCGACGGTCAGACGCAACGTCTGGCGACCCCCTACCGGACGCGAACGTAGATTGGTCGCCGGTCGCGAAGACGCGACACGCAAGCCGCAGGTGTGCCAAATGGGGCTCGCCGGCACAGCTCAAGGTGCGAAAGAAATCTGAAAAAATATTAACCTCCCCTTAATACCCCGTTCACAACGCCTTCCTAGAATCGCTGGTCATAACAATCCACACCCCACAAGCATTCGACGGAAGATTCCTCTTCCCGGTCAGGAGGTTTATGCCGCCCAGTCGCTCTTGTCGCTCAGCCTCATTCCTGGTTGCGATGCGACGTGTTCTTCTGATCCTGTGCCTGCTTACGATCACATCGGTGGGAGCATCCGCGCAAATCGATCGCGCCGTGCTGGAAGGCACCGTGACGGATGCAACGGGAGCAGTGATCCGCGGGGCCGTGGTGCAAGTCCTCGCGGTGGAAACTGGCATCACCGTGGAGCAGCCGACCAATGCCAACGGCTACTACCGCTTTCCGGGTCTGGCGGTTGGGCGGTACAAGGTGACTGTGACGAACCCCAAGTTCACCACCAAGGTGATCGACGACGTCGTGGTACAAGTGGGCCAGACGCGCACCCTGAATATCCAGCTTGCGGTTGGTGGGATCGCGGAGAAAGTGGAAGTTAAAGCATCCGGCGAACCTGAGAACCGCAGTTCCGCGGAAGCATCCACGGTAATTCGTACCGATCAAATCGCGAACCTGCCAAACAACGGACGCGACTGGGCGAGTTTCACTCTGCTGGCTCCGTTTGCGCAGGATGACGGTGGCGGCGATCAGCGCACCATCCGCTTCGCCGGGCGGGCGCGCGACGACAACAACTTTCAGATTGACGGGGTGGATGCCGGCGGTATTCAAGAGCAGGCTCAGAAGTCACAAACCCGGCTTCAGATCTCTCAGGATGCAATCGCGGAGTACCGCGTTAGCAGCGCTTTATACGATGCGGAATACGGAACCCAAGCTGGTGGCCAGATCGATGTCGAAACCAAGTCCGGCACAAATGACTGGCACGGCTCAGTCTTCGGCTATCTCAGAAATTCCGTATTCGACGCCCGCAACTTCAACGACTTCGATGTAAACGGAAATCCGGCCATCCCTCCTTTTCGCTTCGGACAATACGGGATGAGTCTCGGTGGTCCTGTCGTCAGGAACAAACTGTTCTTCTTCCTTAACTATGAAGGGCTTCGGCAATACGGGGCGACGACGAATCAGGTCCTGGTGCCTACCCCATCGACTGCGCGAGCGACCCTGCTCGGAGGTCCGGGAAATCTAAATCCAAACGGGTCGCCGCAAATGTGTTCGATCCTTCAGGCCTTCCCGTGGCGTGCGTCCACCGGTCCGATCGGGGGGTGCAATCCTATCCATGTTTACCCCGACGCTGCTTTTGCAGACCAGACTGGCAATGGCTTCCCGGACGAGGACCTGCTAACCGCCCCTGCCCCAACCACGGTTCACGAGGACACATGGCTCATGCGGATGGACTACCAGATCAATCCGAAGATGCTGTTATACGGAAGCGCGCATCGCGACATCAGCCTGGTAAGCGGGACCAACGGCAGCGGCTCTCTGCCCTATGACCTCATTCAGACGATCAATCATCCCGCCGGCTACTACGTTGCGCTTCAGAACACTTTCTCGCCTCGGTTGCTGAATGAGGTCAAGGTTTTTGTGAACCGCGCGCCGTTCATCAATCCACAGATCCCCCCATTGCCCTATTCGGTCCAGACCAACGACTGGGCCACGATCAACAACAATCAGACGGATCACGAAATAGGTACCACCTTCGGCGTGGTAGACAATCTCACTTGGGTGCGTGGCCGGAATACGTTCAAGACCGGCATGGAGATTCGCCGGGTTCGACTCAATCAAGGGTTGACGGCCGGAAATACCCTGAGCTTTCAAGATAACAGCAGCTCTCTTAATACCGGCTTCGAGAGCGCGAATCTTTACGGAATCTCGTACACCTCGACGTGGTGCTGCCACAAGCTGCGGCGCACGTTTTATATGCCCTACTTCCAGGATGAATGGAAGGTCACTCCCACCTTCACTGCGAACCTGGGAATTCGCTGGGAGTACTACGGCGTAGCGCACGAAGCGGATAATCGCACCACGGTTTTCGATGTCAGTCAATTTCACGGAGTCTGCTTCGGCTCAGCCTCCAGTTGGCGGCTTAGCCTTCCCACTCCGATTCCAAGCCCCATCAATACTCCGGCGTGCCCGACGAACCCCGCGCTCTACAACGCCGACTACAAGAATTTCGATCCTCGCGTCAGTTTCGCCTGGGCGCCAAGCATATTCCACGGAAAGACAGTAATTCGCTCGGGCTTTGGCATCTATCACGGCGCTGCCCAGAACGACGATCTGAACGCTGGACTGGAAAGCGACCGGTATACGGCCTTCGCCACCTTCGATCCGTCGTCGAACGGCACGCCGCTCTTGCCCGCCTATCAGCAGGTCAACCCGGACCTCACCAGCCTGCCCATTACTCCGGCGCAGCAACCTCGCGCCTTGCAGCGCCATGGGCGCCGTGACCTTTACGTCGAAACCTGGGGTCTGACCATCGACCGTGAACTGCCCCATGATTTTCTGGCATCGGCGCAGTATCTGGGATCAAGGGGCGTGCGACTATTTTCTCGCGGAGGCGTGAACTTCTGCGCGACAAAGCCGCAGGGAACTGACGCCAGCGGCAATATCATTTGCACCCGCGCACTTGACCAGTACTATCCCGGGGGAGATCCTTACGGTTCGGTAGATTACAAATCCGATATCGGCGCCAGCACCTATCATGCTCTTCTTCTGAGTCTGAACCGGCGTTTCTCCAACGGTATTTCCTTTGAGAGCCGCTATACCTGGTCCCATTCCATTAATGACGGCTCGGTGGGAGGTGGCGAGTCGAACGGTCCAGAGAATGTGAATTGTCTGGCATGCGACAAGGGGCCAAGCGTCTTCGATGTTCGCCACAACGTGACAGTAAATACTGTCTACGAACTGCCTTTCGGCCCAGGCAAGTCTTTCCTCAATAGCGCAGGGGTGCTAGGTAGGATCGTGGGGGGGTGGAGTATCAGTAGCGTCGGCATTTGGCACACCGGTCATCCCCTTACGATTCAGATGAACATCTCTCCGGACCAGTTACCGGACGGGAACGACCAAACGAGCCAGAGGCCAGACCTGGTTCCTGGAGTTCCCATGTTTCTGCCCGGAGGCGTGCACGACCACACTCTTCCCATTAATCCCGCTGCCTTCGCTCCTCCCCCGCTCGATCCGGGCGGCGTGGGCGCATTAGACAGCTCCGGGAACTTTGTCTGCCCACTGACTTGCGGCCTGGTAAGCCGTTTCGGCACTGCTCCGAACGGCCTGATTCGCGCGCTCAACGTTTGGCAGATCGACTTCGCTCTGACGAAGGAAACTAAGTTAACTGAGCGAGTTGAGATGAAGTTTGGCGTGCAATTCTTCAACATCTTCAATCATGTCCAGTTCGGTGATCCGAATCAATCCGGTAACCTGACTTTCAACTACACCAACGTGCTCGATAGTTCGATGAACCCAACCAATAACTGGGTACTGCAACCCGCTGGCAGCCTAGGTCTGATCGACACGACCAACAATTTCAACAACAACAACGACAATGCCGCCTCGCCGAACACGGGCACCGGCCTGCCGCGGCAGATTCAGTTCATGATTCGCTTTGAATTCTAGAGTTGAAGCCGGAGGCCGAAGTCTCGACCGCTAACGTCGAGGCCCGGCCTCCGCCGCTGTTGAGCGAAATGCGGCTCTATTGGCAAGGATCAGGCTTCAGCGGAATTTCAGGTTCAACGGCTAACTTGGAAGTCGTGCGCGGAAGCGCACAGGCCGAGCCTCTAGCCGGAAGGAACGTCACCCCAATGTCAATTCAATGCCCGTCGATTTTCGCCAGCCTCTGCAAGCTGGTCGCCGGTATCCTGATGCTCGCCGTCCTCGCTTCGGCAGCCTCCAACAGCGGCTACAGCGTCACCAAGAAGATTCCAATCCCCGGCCAGGGAAGCTGGGACTATCTCACCGTCGATGAGGGCGCTCGGCGCTTGTACGTTTCTCACGGAACCCAGGTCGAAGTGCTCGACATCGATTCGGGCGCGGTGGTGGGCAAGATCGCGAACACTCTTGGCGTGCACGGAATCGCCATCGCTCCGGGGCTGGGACGGGGGTTCGTCAGCAATGGGCAGTCTTCCACGGTCACCATCTTCGATTTGAAAACGTCGAACACCATCTCAGAAGTCCCGACCGGCAAGAAGCCGGACGCGATCATCTTTGATCCCGCCACGTCACGAGTCTTCGCGTTTAACGGCGGCAGCAACAGCGCCACCGCTATCGACGCCGCCAGCGGGAAAGTGGCTGGGACAGTGGATCTTGGTGGCGGCCCCGAATTTGCCGTGGCCGACGGCTCGGGATATGTTTACGATAACCTGGAGGACGAAAGCCAGGTCGTGAAAATCAACGCCCGCACGCTGAAAGTCGAGCAGCGCTGGCCGACTGCGCCGTGTGCTTCGCCTTCGAGTATGGCGATGGATCGTCCTAATCGACGTTTGTTTCTCGGATGCCGCAGCAAGGTCATGGCTGTGATGAACGCAGACACAGGGCAAGTCATCACCACACTTCCCATCGGCGACCACGTGGATGCCACCGCCTTTGACCCCGAGACCCGACTGATCTTCAACTCAAACGGAGAAGGTACTATTACGGCGATTCACCAGGACAGCGCGGATAAATACTCCGTCGTGGAAAATGTGAAGACTCTGCCTCGGGCGAAGACCATGGCGCTTGATCCCAAAACGCATCAGTTATTCCTGTCAACTGCTGAATCGGGGCAATTTGAGGTGCTGGTTGTGGGCCGGTAAATGAAATGTTTGCAGAAATTGTCGGTTGTGCTTTTTTTTGTTGCTACGACCGCCTGCTCCCGCACGCATTCACAAGTGGCGCCGCCAGAAACGCCGCCGGCGGAGCTGCAACTGCAAGTGAGCACGCCCTATCGCTTCATCGCTTATGGAGATTCGCGCTTCCATGATGCCAAGGACACCGACGCGGCGAATCCGCTGGTGCGCCAGGCACTGGTACAAGCGATCGCCCACGCCAGTCCTGCATTTATCTCGTTCGGCGGTGACATCGTCTATAACGGTTATGACTTGGACGACTGGAAGGTTTGGGACACCGAAACAGCGGTGTGGCGGGCGAACAAGATTCCCGTCTATCCCGCGTTGGGCAACCACGATCTTCACGGCGATCAAAAAATCGCCTTGGCCAACTATTTCGAACGTTTCCCCGATCTGAAGAACAGTCGTTACTATTCGGTTCGCGTCGCCAACTCCCTGTTGCTGGTACTGGACAGCTCTCTCTACGAGACCTCGGGCGCGCAGGGTCAGTGGCTCAGCGAGAAGTTGGACCATCTTCCCGGCGAGGTGGATTTCGTTTTCCTGGTTTTTCACCACCCTCCATACACGAGTTCGTCGGATGCCAAGAAGTTTGGCGGGGGACACTCGGCACGCCCCCAGGAACAAGAACTGGCCAAGGCACTGGAAGAGCGCCAGCAGAAGATGCGAGCCAGAATTGTGGTTTTCTCCGGGCACGTGCACAACTATGAACGCCATGAGCACGGCGGCGTTACCTATTTCGTGACGGGCGGTGCGGGAGCGCACGCTTATCCCATTGAGCGCGCCTCGGGCGATCCCTTCCAGAGTAAGGAAGTGAACTACCATTACCTTCTGGTGGAGGTGGATCGCGGTACCCTCAAGATCAGCATGCACCGTCTGGACATGACGAGCGGCGCAGCCGTCTGGACGGTGCCCGACTCCGTCACGATTTCAGTTCCAGCGGCGAAGGCGGCTGCGCAGGGGCAATAGAACCAGGGGCAATAGAATAAGTCCGACTGGGCCCTCCATCCTTCCCGCGGTTTATTCGACGCATCCAACGCGATCTCCCGATACAGTATCTACCCGATATTGATGCCTCCAATGATTCTGTAAGCTCCTTCAGATCCCATAGTTCGTTGCGGAAACCTTCTAGTCGCACGCGCCTCACAGGGGTCTTCGCTTCCCGGGTATTCCGAACCAAGCTTTCTGTCCTGGCAAGACAGAATCGGAGAGCCGACTCATGGCAGCAATGAATACATCAGCCGCTTACGGAATGTATCCCCACGACGCAGAACTTCATCAAGTTGTGCACGCCTTGAATCAGGCGGGATTCAGCAAGGAAGACATCTGCATGATGGTCTCGCCTCGACATCGTATTGCCACAATCGTCCGTGAGGCGGGCGTCTTTGACCCCCAGAATTCCGAGCGGGAGTCGAGCGCGGTCGCAGCAGGAGTGATCGGCTGGCTTTCCGAAATCGGCGCTGTCGTGATCCCGACTGTGGGCTTCTTCATCAGTTCACAAGCGTTTTTTCACGCCCTAGTCGTGGTGAACGACTCGTCGGCCATATGTGGCAGATCAAGATCTCTTGTCGGATTGGGTTTTTCGGCAAACGACGCCGACCGACTTGAGGACCAGCTCCGCGAGGTGGGCGTCTTGGTCTACGTCGCATGCCCCGAAAGCGCAAGCGCGGAGTGGGCGGTCGAAGTGCTGCGACGGACGGGAGCCAAGGGAACGGCCGCTCTGGAAAGAGAAAAAGAAATAGCGGTTGGGGCTGCGGCCTGATGTGGGGCCGTAATCCCCAATAATTTCTGTGGGGAACTCACAGGGGTTATCCTCTGGGGAGTTGCCTAAGACTCGCTTCCCTCCAAGCGCCTACAGTAAACACCCTAGAGTCAGCCTACAGGGTTCGTGATCCAATCGACAACATCAGTGTGTGAATTCCTCCTGGATTCACGATTCAACCGATGATGTTCGCTGACCTTGATTTCGGAAGTGTGCCCGCGCGGTACGCTCTTGAGACTGCCTCCTGCAGGCCTGTCCGCCGGCGTCGCCAATACCAACCTCGCACCTATTACTGATGGACCGCCCGTGAAAGCTCTGTCGCAACGCGCAATCCTTTCTCAGTCCGGGAGAAGACCATGAAGAGAAACAGCCCAGAACCAGCGGTTTCGGCCGCCAATGGCGAATTTGCGGCCGGCCAGAGGAGCAAAAGCAATGGAAATTCGGTGCTCATGGCTGAGCCTGCCACGGCTGACCTGAGCGTGATCTTAGCCAGCCTGCAAACCATGCGCGATGGCGACTTTTCGGTGCGCCTTCCGGGATCTTGGACCGGACTCCCGGGGAAGATTGCCGACACATTCAACTCGATTGTTTCAGCCAATCAGCAGATGGCGCAGGAATTGAAGCGCGTCGGACAGGTGGTAGGAAAGGAAGGAAGAACTCGAGAGCGAACCCGTTTCCATGAATCCAGAGGGGCGTGGGGCGACATAGAAGTCTCGGTCAACACGTTGGTTGAAGATCTGCTTAGGCCCACCGCCGAGGTCACGCGTGCGATCGCCGCGGTGGCGCAAGGCAATTTGACTCAAACTGTGCGATTGGACGTGGACGGCCGGCCGCTGGAAGGCGAGTTCCTGCGTTCTGCCAACATTGTTAACACCATGATTCAGCAACTCGGTGTCTTCACTGCCGAGGTGACGCGCGTGGCGCGCGAGGTGGGCACTGACGGGAAGCTGGGTGGTCAGGCCGTGGTACCAGGCGTGGCAGGTACGTGGAAGGACCTCACGGACTCCGTTAACTCGATGGCCAGTAACCTCACTGGCCAAGTCCGCAACATTGCCGAGGTCGCGACCGCCGTGGCCAGCGGAGATCTCTCCCGGAAGATCACCGTTGATGTGCGCGGCGAAATTCTCCAGCTCAAAGAAGCTATTAACACGATGGTGGACCAGCTGCGTTCGTTCGCTTCGGAAGTGACGCGCGTGGCGCGCGAAGTGGGTACCGACGGCAAGCTCGGCGGGCAGGCCGTTGTCGTGGGCGTGGCCGGTACATGGAAAGACCTTACGGACTCAGTGAACGCGATGGCCGGCAACTTGACGGCCCAGGTGCGCAACATTGCCGAGGTCACGACAGCCGTAGCTCGCGGCGATTTGTCGCGCAAAATTACGGTTGACGTGAAGGGCGAGATTCTCGAGCTCAAAGACACTATCAACACGATGGTCGATCAGCTAAACGCGTTCGCCGGCGAAGTGACCCGCGTGGCCCGCGAAGTCGGCACCGAAGGCAAGCTGGGCGGACAAGCTCAAGTGCCTGGCGTCGGCGGTACGTGGAAGGACCTGACGGACAACGTGAACTTCATGGCCAGCAACCTCACCGGCCAGGTACGGAACATCGCTGAGGTGGCGACGGCCATCGCCAACGGCGATCTGTCCCGCAAGATCACGGTCGATGTTCGCGGCGAGATTTTGCAGCTGAAGGAAACGCTGAATACGATGGTCGATCAGCTCAACCGTTTCGCCGGCGAAGTAACGCGCGTGGCGCGTGAAGTGGGTACAGAAGGTCGTCTGGGCGGACAAGCCAACGTGCCTGGCGTGGCCGGGACCTGGAAGGACCTCACAGACTCGGTTAATTCGATGGCCGGCAACCTGACCGGTCAGGTGCGCAACATCGCAGAAGTCACAACGGCCGTGGCTCGCGGCGATCTGTCGCGAAAGATCACGGTCGATGTGAAAGGCGAAATTCTCGAACTCAAAAACACGATCAATACGATGGTGGATCAGTTGAACGCGTTCGCTGGCGAGGTAACGCGCGTCGCGCGTGAAGTCGGCACTGACGGAAAGCTCGGCGGGCAGGCGCAGGTGCCGGGAGTTGCCGGTACCTGGAAAGATCTCACAGATAACGTGAACTTTATGGCTAGCAACCTGACCGGCCAGGTCCGTAACATCGCTGAAGTCGCAACGGCCGTGGCTCGCGGCGATCTGTCTCGCAAGATCACGGTGGATGTAAAGGGTGAAATCCTGGAACTCAAAGACACCATCAACACGATGGTCGACCAGCTGCGCTCGTTTGCATCCGAGGTGACGCGCGTGGCGCGCGAGGTCGGCACCGACGGGAAGCTGGGCGGACAAGCGCAAGTGCCCGGCGTTGGCGGCACATGGAAAGACCTCACCGACTCCGTCAACTCGATGGCGAGCAATTTAACCGGCCAGGTGCGCAACATTGCCGAGGTCTCGACGGCGATCGCCAGCGGTGACCTCTCGAAAAAAATCACGGTGAACGTGAGCGGCGAAATCCTGCTGCTAAAAGAAACAATTAATACAACCGTGGATCAGCTTAACGCGTTCGCCGGCGAAGTGACGCGAGTGGCGCGCGAAGTCGGTACGGAAGGGCGGCTAGGAGGACAAGCCAATGTGCCGGGCGTGGCCGGTACCTGGAAGGATCTGACGGACTCGGTCAACTCGATGGCCGGTAACCTTACTGGTCAGGTGCGCAACATTGCCGAGGTAACCACGGCGGTGGCGCGCGGAGACTTATCACGCAAGATCACGGTTGATGTGAAGGGGGAGATTCTCGAGCTGAAGAACACGATCAACACAATGGTGGACCAGCTGAACGCGTTTGCCGGTGAAGTGACGCGTGTAGCCCGCGAAGTCGGCACTGAAGGCAAGCTCGGCGGGCAAGCGCAGGTGCCCGGTGTAGCCGGCACGTGGAAGGATCTCACGGATAACGTGAATTTTATGGCCAGCAATCTGACTGGTCAGGTCCGTAACATCGCGGAGGTTGCGACCGCCATTGCCAATGGCGATCTCTCGAAGAAAATTACAGTGGACGTTCGCGGCGAAATCTTACAGCTGAAGGAAACGCTGAACACGATGGTCGAGCAACTGCGCTCGTTCGCTGCTGAAGTGACGCGCGTAGCCCGCGAGGTCGGCAGCGAAGGCCGTCTAGGCGGACAAGCAAACGTCTCCGGAGTGGCCGGCACGTGGAAGGATCTCACGGATTCCGTGAACGCCATGGCGGGCAATTTGACTGGACAGGTACGCAACATTGCCGAGGTGACCACGGCCGTAGCTCGTGGCGACTTGTCGCGCAAAATTACGGTTGACGTGAAAGGCGAGATTCTCGAACTCAAGAACACCATCAACACGATGGTGGACCAGCTCAACGCTTTCGCTGCCGAGGTCACTCGCGTGGCGCGCGAAGTCGGCACGGAAGGCAAGCTCGGCGGACAAGCGCAGGTGCCGGGCGTAGCCGGCACGTGGAAGGACCTCACCGACAACGTCAACGTGATGGCTGCCAACCTGACGGAACAGGTGCGCGGCATTGTCAAGGTCGTGACTGCCGTCGCCAACGGTGAGCTGACTCAGAAGCTGACTGTAAATGCGAAGGGCGAGGTTGCGGCCCTGGCCGAAACCATTAACAACATGACGGATACCCTGGCGACGTTTGCAGATCAGGTCACGACCGTGGCCCGAGAAGTCGGCGTGGAAGGCCGGCTCGGCGGCCAGGCGAATGTGCCTGGCGCTGCGGGCACGTGGAAAGACCTTACCGGCAACGTCAACCTGCTGGCAGACAACTTGACCAACCAGGTGCGAGCCATCGCCGAGGTTGCCACCGCGGTCACGAAAGGAGACCTCACGCGCTCCATTCAAGTGGAAGCGAGCGGCGAAGTAGCCGAATTGAAAGACAACATCAACACGATGATTGATAACCTCCGGCTCACCACCGATCGCAATACAGAGCAGGACTGGCTCAAGACGAATCTGGCGCGCTTCACGGGCATGTTGCAAGGGCAACGCGATTTGACGACAGTGGGCCGCATGTTGCTGTCGGAATTGGCGCCGCTGGTAAGCGCTCAGCAGGGCGTGATCTACCAGATGGGTACGGAGGAATCGTCGGAGATGGTGCTGCTCTCGGCGTTCGCCGGCGACGGCGAGGATGGGCATCTGCGACGGTTGAAGATTGGTGAAGGGTTGGTGGGGCAATGTGCTGCGGAAAAACGACGGATGCTGATTTCCGAATTGCCACCCAATACAATTTCTATACGCTCGGGTTTGTTCGAGGCGGTTCCGCGAAACGTTATTGTGCTCCCGGTGCTGTTTGAAGACCGTGTCAAGGCGGTGATTGAGCTGGCTTCGCTGAGCAACTTCACGACGTCCCATCTGGCCTTCCTCGAGCAGCTGACGGCCAGTATCGGGATTGTGCTCAACAGTATCGAGGCCACCATGCAGACGGAGGGACTGTTGAAGCAGTCCCAGCAATTGGCCACCGAACTCCAGATGCAGCAAAAAGAGCTGCAGCAGACGAACGAGCAGCTGGCGCAAAAAGCGCAGCAACTTGCCGAACAGAACGTCGAAGTTGAGCGCAAGAACCAGGAAATTGAGCAAGCGCGGCGCGCCTTGGAAGAGAAGGCCAAGGAACTGGCTCTGACCTCGAAATACAAGTCCGAGTTCCTGGCCAACATGTCACATGAATTGCGCACACCGCTCAACAGCATTTTAGTGCTCGGCCAGCAGCTCACCGACAATCCGGATGGAAATCTCACGCCAAAACAGGTTGAGTTCGCCCGCACCATTCACGGCGCCGGCACGGACCTGCTGAACCTGATCACTGACATTCTTGATCTGTCGAAGATTGAATCGGGCACGGTTTCGGTGGAGGCGGAGGAAGTCTTTGTCGCCAGCCTACTGGACATGGTGGAACGTCCGTTTCGGCATGAAGCTGAGAACCGTCGACTCAAGTTCGAAATTCAAGCCGATCCGCACCTTGCTCGCAGCGTCGTTACCGACTCAAAACGTCTGCAGCAAGTGTTGAAGAATCTCTTGTCCAATGCCTTCAAGTTCACCGAAGTTGGAGGCGTCCGCCTGTCGGTGTCTCCGGTCAGAAGCGGCTGGAGCGAAGACCACCCGATCCTGGGAAAGGCTGCCTCTGTAGTGGCGTTTGAAGTTGCCGATACCGGCATCGGCATTCCGTTCGAAAAGCAGCGGATCATCTTTGAAGCCTTCCAGCAGGCAGATGCAGGCACGAGCCGCAAGTACGGCGGCACGGGTCTGGGTCTGGCGATCAGCCGTGAGCTTGCCAGTTTGCTGGGTGGAGAAATTCAGCTGCGCAGCGCTCCGGGCCGGGGCAGCACGTTCACGCTCTACTTGCCCCAGACTTATGTAGGTCCTTCAACGTCCGGAGCGGCCGTGATGGAGAGCAGATCCACGTCGGCTGTTTCGCCGGTGCAGTTGTCAGTCACCGGAATTTCGGAGCATCCGGTCGAGAAGATTCTGGACGACCGCGACGATTTGCAATCCGGCGACGCTACGCTGCTGATTGTCGAAGATGACCCGCACTATGCTCGTGTGCTGGCTGATCTTTCCCGGGATCAGGGATTCAAGGTCCTGGTCGCGATGCACGGAGCGGAAGCCCTCACGCTGGCTCGCGAATATCACCCGACCGCAGTGTCACTGGACGTTTTCCTGCCTGACATGTTGGGTTGGACGGTGTTGAATCACCTAAAACAGGACCCCGCAACTCGGCACATCCCTGTTCAGATGTTAACGCTGGATGAGGATCGGCACCACGGCCTCGCTCGCGGTGCCTTTGCTTTTGTTACCAAGCCAACCACTCCGGAAGGGCTGGAAAAAGCGTTGGCTCGAATCAAGGAATATTCCACGCCTCGACAAAAGAGATTGCTAGTCGTGGAAGACAATCCTGCCGAGCAGCTCACCATCAAGGAGCTGCTTGGCCATGACGACATCGATGTCAGCGTCGTTTCCAGCGGAGAAGATGCCGTGCAGGCGGTTAGCGAGCGGCCCTTCGACTGTGTTGTTCTCGACCTGCGCCTGCCTGACATTTCAGGTTTCGATGTGCTGGAGCGCTTCCGTGACACTCCGTCATTGTCCGACTTGCCGGTGGTCGTCTTTACCGGCAAAGAACTGTCCCCTGAAGAGGATGCACGTTTGCATGCGCTGGCCCGAAGCGTGGTGGTCAAGGGGGTTGAATCGCCCGAACGGCTGCTGGACGAGACGGCTTTGTTCCTGCATCGCGTGGTTGCCGATCTGCCAGCGGAAAAACAACGAATGCTGGACCGGTTGCATCGCTCCGACGATGCCCTAGTCGGAAAGAAAGTGCTGGTAGTGGACGACGATGTGCGCAACATATTCGCACTCAGCAGCGTGATCGAGCGGCGCGGCATGACGGTGATCACCGCCGGCACGGGGCGAGAGGCGATCGCCAAACTCGAATCGATGCCCGACGTCGCGATCGTACTGATGGACATCATGATGCCGGAGATGGACGGATACGAAACCATGCAGGTAATCCGGCGGAACCCTTCGTTCCGGCGCCTGCCCATCATTGCCCTAACCGCAAAAGCGATGAAGGGCGATCGCGAGAAATGTCTGGAAGCGGGTGCGTCCGAATATCTGGCTAAACCGGTCAATACCGAGCAACTGCTGTCATCACTGCGCATGTGGCTTCACCGATAGTGATCGGTTGCAAAGGGCGTTTGGGCTACTGAGCCTGGAGAGAATCAATGGGCGCAAATGAAAAGGTCAATATCCTCATGGTGGATGACCAGCCGGCCAAGCTGCTCAGCTATGAGGTCATGCTCGAGCAACTGGGCGAGAACCTTATCAAGGCGACTTCACCGAAGGAGGCCCTCGAAGTTCTGCTGAAAACCGACGTCGCGGTGCTGCTGATGGACGTAAGCATGCCAGAACTCGACGGTTTTCAATTGGCGGCAATGATTCGCCAGCATCCGCGCTTTCAAAGAATCGCAATCATCTTTATCTCAGCCGTGCACTTGACGGACCTGGACCAGCTTAGAGGATACGAGCAGGGAGCAGTGGACTACATTTCCGTTCCAGTGGTGCAAGAGCTGCTGCGAGCAAAAGTCAGAGTATTTGCTGAACTACACCGCAAGACCCGGCAGCTCGAAGTGCTGAATCGCGAACTGGAGCACCGCGTGCTGGAGCGCACGGAAGAGCTAGCGAGGAAAGCGGAACTCTTACTGCAGCTTAATGGTGAACTGGCAGGAAAGAATCAGGAACTCGACGCCATCGTGCGCACCGCCCCGGATGTGATTTTCAGCAGCCGGGGAGATGGTTGTTACGAGTATGTCAGCGGACGTTTTCACGAATATACCGGCACGTCAGCCGCCTCGGCCAAGCGGGTTAGCTGGTTGGACTATGTGCATCCTGACGACGTTGAAAGGAGCAGGGCGGGCTGGGTGCAATCCGTCCAATCGGGCGGGAATTACGAATCGGAGTTTCGTTTGCGCTCCGGAGATGGCGCCTACCGCTGGTTCCGGTCTCGCGCGGTTCCGATCCGAGATTCAGAAGGACAGATCGTTAAATGGTACGGTACCTGTTCTGACATTCATGACAGCAAACTGCTGGAGCAATCGATTCGCGACAATGCCATTGAACTGGAAAAAATGGTGGATCGCAGGACCGATGAATTGCGGCGCCTCTCCGTCCGCCTCATGACGGCACAGGATCAGGAGCGGCGCCGCATTGCGCGTGATCTGCACGACGGGCTCGGACAAGAGCTGGCCGTGGCTAAAATGGTGTTGGACAAAATGCTGTTACAAAAGGCGGACCAGCCACACGAGCAAGCGTGGGCTCAGGCCAGCAGCATCATTGATCGTGCCATTCAGCAAGTCCGCACTATGTCTCATCTTTTGCATCCGCCCCTGCTCGATGAGGTGGGGTTGCTGTCCGCGCTTTCCTGGTACGTGGACGGGTTCACGGAGCGCAGCGGTGTCAAAACATCGCTGAATGTCCAGCCTCGTGATTTCCGAAGGCGTTCACCGGAAATAGAGACCGCCGTCTTCCGAATCGTGCAAGAGGCGCTGACCAATGTTTTCCGGCATTCAGAAGCCAGCAACGTGTGGATCACCTTGACTCAAAGGGAAGACACGATGGCGGTTGCGGTGCGAGACGATGGAAAGGGAATCGGCGAGGCAATTGTCGACCTGCGCCCGGACACAGTTGGAGTTGGTATCGGAGGAATGAAGCAGCGCGTCAAGGAATTTGGTGGAGAACTGCGCCTGTCAAATACCCATCCTGGAACGCTCGTCGAAGTCATGATTCCGTGCAGTTCGTTGCTGCGTGAGCCAAGCGCCGTTCTAGATGGATATGCCTGAGACATAATGCCCCGTTTCTCTCAGGCAAGGTCTTGCGAGGGCCGACTTACGAGGGCTTTTCCGCCGTCGTCCCCTTAATGCGCCCTTCCTACTAACGTTCTGGGCAAGAAAAAGTCTTGCTCAGCCGCACAAAAAGCACACCAAAAGTCCTCAAGCAATCACTCCAATCTGCACTACAGCAATACTCGCCATGAATTAGAGGGGCTACCTGATGGGAAGCAGGTCGCAGTATCGCTAGCCTTTTTTCGGAAGCTGAATGCTCCAGAAATCACAGAGAGAGCAAATCTACAAGCAGCCTAGTTGATGGAAGGAGGCTACAGTGGCGACCTGGGTGATTTCCCCGACAGCAACGAGTGTGATTCCGGCCAAGAAAGAGAAGGGCCGAAACGATTCCGAACGCAGCCTCATCCGGCGGGCGCAGAACGGCGACGAGCATGCCTTTGCCAAGCTCTACGAACTGCACAAGAAGCGCGTGTATTCCGTGTGCCTCCTGATGACCAGGGATGTGGCCGAAGCAGAGGATCTAACCCAGGAGGCGTTCCTGCAGGTATTTCGCACAGTGGGAACGTTTAGAGGCGATTCCGCTTTCTCCACGTGGCTATACCGCGTTGCCGTGAACACCGTATTGATGAAGCTGCGTCGGCGCAAGTCACCGCCCATTCTGTCCCTTGACGAGCCAACGTCCCCCGAGTCACCGACCTTACGGCGGGAAGTGGGGAAAGCGGATCCGCACCTGTGTGGGGCGATCGATCGCATTGCGTTGCGCCGCGCGATCCAGGCGCTTCCCGTAGGATGCAGGAAGATCTTTGCCCTGCACGAGGTCGAAGGATACCAGCATCATGAGATTGCCCAGATGCTCGATTGCTCCATCGGCAACTCAAAATCACAGCTCCACAAGGCGAAACAAAAGATGCGTGACCTGCTGTTCCCTAAAAGAAGAACACTAAGGCGTCTCACGGCCGACCATGTCACCGAGTAAGTCGCTGTCTCTCGAGCAAAGAGAGAGGGCCGGGCTACCCTTTCACGGTTGTAGAGCACGGCCGTTAGTCGAACGTCTAACAGGCCGAGGACCCAACCAGAAAGGATAAAGTCGGTGCGGCTAGGAGCCTTCCGTAAGCCGCGGCTATACAGCTCAGAGCGGAAGCGGCTCAAGGGATATGGAGATCGCGTAGAGGTCCGTCATCGCTAGAACGTGGCTGCTGGGGGAATTGTGACTCTCTCGCCACTCCACGAAAACTCAAATTTAAGGATGAAGGGCACGATTGGTTCGGATTCTGGTAGTTGACGACAACCCGGCAGTGCGAAATTACCTTCGCGTTCTCATCGAGCAGCAGAGTACCTGGCAGGTGTGCGACGAGGCTCGGACAGGTGGAGAAGCGCTTCATAGGCTGAGAAAAACCTCGCCCGATCTGGTTATGCTGGACTTCCAGATGCCCGATCTAAACGGACTTGAAGTTGCCCGGCAAATCGCGCAGCTTTCGCCCGAGATTCCGATCCTGATGGTTACGATTCATATCTCCAAACAGCTAGCCGAGGAGGCTCGCCGAGTAGGCATTCGCGGAGTCTGCGCGAAATCCGAGGTGAGCTCCATCGTGGAGGCTGTGAACGCCCTGTTGCATGAGGGGACGTACTTCCAGTAGCGGGTTCAACCACTTAGACGCACATTCTCAGCCCCCGAGGAGGCTGCCGAATACAGGATTCCCTGTATTCGGGGTGGGGTAGTACCATGCTAACTTGCTGTCAAGGGTGGCCTCCATGACGTCTGCCAGTCCTCCGGGAGGAACGGGTAAGCGCGAAACCGTGGGCGGACAGCAGCGAGCGGTGCTCATATCGACTTGCCTCAAAGAGCCGGGAACTGCTATGGCAGTCCGTATATTGCTGGTTGATGATCATCCCGTAGTAAGGCAAGGGCTGAGGACTCTCTTGGAAGGGCGTCCGGGCTGGGAAGTAGTGGGTGAAGCGTCGGATGGGATCGAGGCCTTGGATAAGGTGCGCAGTTTGCGCCCTGACGTCGTGGTGCTCGATGTCACGATGCCTAGAATGAACGGCCTCGAAGCGTGCCGGATAATTCGTCGGGAGAATTCCGGTGTGGCAGTCTTGTTCGTGACGCAACATGACTCTACACAGATGATGCGTGAGGCTTTGGAGGCGGGCGCCATTGGGTATGTCGTGAAATCAAATCTAGCGCGGGACCTGTTGGAGGCTGTAGAAGCAGCCAGCAAGAACCGAGTGTTTACGGCGCTGGCACGCGGTCCACACACTTCATCTTAAGACAGAGGCCTTTAGCCTGTTGAAGTATCGACAATCTGTGCCCGAGGGATCTGCCATGAGATTGCGTATCTTGTTAGCCGACGATCATGAAATCGTGCGCCGAGGTTTGTGTGCGCTTCTGCAAAAACAGGATGGATGGGAAGTTTGCGGAGAGGCCTCCGATGGTCGTGAAGCGGTCGAGATGGCAAAGAAGTTGAAGCCAGATGTTGTGATCCTGGACATTGGCATGCCATACCTCAACGGCCTCGAGGCCACGCGGCAGCTCCTGCAGCACGACCCTCATTTCAAGATCATTGTTTTGACCATCACCGATTCCGATCAGGTCATCCGTGAGGCCCTCAACGCCGGCGCACGCGGATTTGTGCTCAAGTCCGACGCGGCTCGCGATCTGGTGTCGGCAGTAGAAGCCTTGCAAGGCAAACGAATGTTTTTTACACCGCGAGTGAACGATCTCGTGTTGGCGGGGTTCTTAGACAAGGGGCATGCCATATCCCAAAATGAACCGCCGAACTTGCCGATCCTTACCGCGCGCGAACGCGAAGTAACGCAACTTCTGGCTGAGGGGAAGAGTTCCAAGGAAGTCGCGTCATTGTTGAGTCTGAGCACCAAGACCGTGGAAACGCACCGCAGCAACATTATGCGGAAACTCGATTTGCACTCTATCCGCGATCTGGTTGTGTACGCCATTAAGAACAACATCATCCAGATTGAGATGCCACCTCAAATCAATAGCACGACGGAAAGTACTGTGGCGTAAGCGCACGCGATATTGCTTAGTGGGCGGACTCCCCGAAATACCCGCTCCCTGTGCCGACTGTGAGTTCGCCACATCCCGCGGCGCGTACAAGCGCACGTAGGGCAGGTGCTGCAGGGCGTCGTGCCCTGACCTCCGCGGTCGGCTCCCTGATGGACCTACAGATCGAGGATTGGTCCATTTGCCTGTTGGATGGTGGAAGAGATACTAGAAATCCTGCACCTCCAAGAAGGAAACTCTGTATGCCGCTCCACTAGATTGCAGGCGACTCGCCTCCCATGCGCAACCTACGGAATCGTCGCTCAGTGGTCGGGGCGCCGGCAGCCTTACATTTATTTATGGCGTGATCCTGCAACAGTGCCGGTCCTGAGAGCAACTACCTTTGAGCGTCATTCGTTCACTGTCACATCTTGGCTTAACTTAGATGGAGATCGAACTTGAGCGTGCTTCGGATCCTTATTGCGGATGACCATGAAGTCGCGCGAAAAGGTATTCGCTCGCTGCTGGAGGGCCATCCCGGATGGGAAGTCTGCGCCGAGGCCGGAGACGGTCGGGAAGCAGTTGAGTATGCCAATAACCTGAAGCCAGATGTTTTGTTGCTGGACATCGGAATGCCAAACCTGAACGGACTAGATGCGGCGCGAAGAATTCTTGCAGTAACCCCCGAGGCTTGTATTTTGGTTCTTACCGTGCACGACTCGGAACAAGTGGTGCGGGAGGTTCTCGCCGCCGGAGCGCGCGGCTTCTTGCTCAAGTCCGACGCCGGTCGGGATCTCGTGGCTGCCGTGGAAGCTTTGCAGGATCGGCGCACGTTCTTTACCCCGAAGGTGGCGCAGATGATAGTTAATGGACACCTGGATTCGAACAACCAGGTCGAGCAACCACGCCAGCCTATACTGACCCCGCGGGAACGGGAAGTGATCCAGCTCGTTGCCGAAGGGAAGAGCACGAAGGAGATTGCGGCCGCTCTCAACCTCAGCGTCAAGACAGCGGAAACTCACCGCGCTAATCTCATGCGCAAACTCAACCTGCATTCAATCGCGGATGTCACCGTGTATGCCGTGCGGAACGGAATTGTCCAGATCTTTTGAGACGCCAATGCGCTAGCATTACGCCGTCGTTCGGACCTTCGAAAGTCGGACTTTACCCATAGTCACCTCCAATAGGTAGAATCGACCGCAGGATTTCTGCAGTTGGAAGTACCTTCGAATGACTCTCGTCCTGCCTTTTTGATTTCCCTGGACAATATTCCTAGAAACTTGGGCCGTGAATCAGACTCACTTCTTCGAAAAGAACGGCCGCGGCCAGCGTTGGGCGTTTTGATCTGACTGGGCGGTGCGCTGCTTGCCTGCGAAGCGGCTCGGGTGCGGGATTCGCCGATACCTTCCACAACTGGGCTAGAGCCCGGGCCGCGCGGATCACGGCGAATGTGAAGGCCGAGCTTCGCCTTTCGCTCCTGAGCCACTGCATCGGGGTTGACGTTGGACTTGGCTTCTCCCCCGGCGACGCTTAGCGTCGCCGGGGCCAAGCCGCCGATTCTCTACTGCTTCAGCGCGATCGTGTCCTGCGTGATCTGGTCGAATGTAGTTACCGCTTTGGCGTCGGCCTCAAAGCCGCGCTGAGCGACGATCAGGCTCGCGAACTCCGTCGCAATATCCACGTTCGACAACTCCAGCGCTCCGCCGGATAGTGTTCCGCGGCCGCCCGTTCCAGGGACGCCAACCACGGCTTGGCCGGAGGCCAGAGTCGGAGTGAAATCCGTATTGCCCTGAAGCTGCAATCCGTCGTCGCTGGCAAACGTTGCCAGAGCCAACTGCCCCAGCGCCTGGGTCTTGCCATTGCTGAACGAACCCGTGATGGTTCCGTCCGAACCGATGCTGAAGTTGACCAGCGAACCGCTGCTGCGCCCGTCCTGCTCCGCTGACGATGTGCTGCTTGGGGCCGCGACCTGCGTAACCACTGGGGTGGTCCCGCTGAGTACGTTCCAGTTGAAAGTCAATTTTGAGGCGCCGTCGACAAGTCCCGAGATCGAAATTCCCGTGATGTCGGATAGAGTTCCTGTTACCGTACCTCCGGTTGTTGCGGTATCGCCGGTCAGTATGCCATTCCCGTCGAACGTCAGGGTCCCGGTGGCAACAATTCCGCTGGCTGGAGTAACTACTCCGTTGACTGTGGTTGTAGGAAGATCGGCGGGTGGGATGCTCAGACTGTAGTTCCAGGTGTTGGCCCCGGTGTTGGTGAAGGTGAATTTCAAAGTATGGCTGGCCCCGAGCGAGTCATAGATCTGGACCGGCGTGGAGAAGGTATCGCCTATCGCAGCCCCGGCGTTCAGATTAGTCGTTAGCTGCACGTTGGCCGTAGCAGTTGGCGGACTGATCGTGCCTGCCCCCAGTTGCAGGGGCACAATCCCCGTGCCCGTGTTAATGACTCCATTAACCGCCGAGTAACCCAGAACCTGCTGCCCGGCGGGAGTGACCAGGAAGTTATTGAGCTCGGAAAAATCCCCGGCCCGCGTGTAACTGACGACTCCACTCGTATCCTGTACTACGAAGAATCCAGTACCCTGGATGGCCACATCTGTGGGTACTCCCGTGGCGCTCACGCTTCCCTGCGTGAACAGGGAGGGCAGAGCGCCGATCTGGGTCCCGGCACCCACTTGAATGGGATCGCCGGATCCTGTCGTTCCCAGATTCTGGTAGTTGATGTAAACGTCCACCACGTTGGTAGTGGTGTCGAACGTCAGATTCCACACATGCTCGATGATCATCGCACGGGTCACCCGGCGTCCGGCGTTGCGCATGAGATATTCCAGCAGTGCGAACTCTTTGGCCGTGAGCTCAATGCGGCGGCCGGCACGTTCCACGCGGTGGTCCACGCGTTCGAGTTTCAGATCATCCACCACCAACACCGATTCCGAAGGCAGATGGCAGCGCCGCAGCAGCGCCCGGATACGCGCCGAGAGTTCGCTGAAGGAGAACGGCTTGGGCAGATAGTCATCGGCTCCCGTATCGAGACATTGGACCCGATCTTCCACCCGGCTTCTCTGGGTCAACACCAGAACCGGAAGACTCGGCCGTTTCAACCGCAGGTGACGCAACACGTTCACGCCATCGAGCCTGGGCAAGTTCAAATCCAGAATCACGAGGTCATAGTCGAACTCGCAGCCCATGGCTCGGGCTTGTTCGCCGTCCGCCACGACGTCGACAGCGTAGTGCTCGGCTTCGAGACCCTGGCGCACGAAGCCAGCCAGTGCCGCATCGTCTTCAGCAATCAGAATTCGCATAAGTGGTCCTTAATTACAGCCTGATTCTAGTTAGAAAAGGCTCAAGTGAGACCGCTTCTGCGTACACACGAAGGTGAGTCCTTCCGGAATTGGAGCGGAGTATCCAATGGGGAAAGGTGCAAGGCGGCTGGGGCTTTTCACTCTCTCCGACCTGGCGACCGATGGACTACGCCCGGCGAACCCGATCGGTCAATTACTCCCGCCCCGGACTCCAGAGATAATCTCGACAGGACTCGGGCGTGTGGAAAGACCGCCCACGAGTGCCCACGCCATACCTCGATGAAACCCCTGTTGACGACCGGTGTCTGGTTGCTCGCTGCGGTTGTCCTTCTGCACTCCGGGTTGGTCACGCCTACCCTTACTGTCGTAACTCTTTTCTATTACAGCGTGCTGATCGTGGGCTTGCTGCTTGCCTGGCGATTCCATTCGAGCCGGGTCTTCTTCGCCTTGCTGGTGCTTTTCTTAGCAGAACACGCGGTTGCATTCTTCTCTGCGGGACATGTCCCAGCCGGCGGTCCCGGGCGGATCGCTCTCGATTCGGTCGGCGTTCTGCTGCCTTTCAACCTTGTCATCATCTCGCTTGGACAAGAGCGCGGGTTCACCTTTTCCAGCATCGCTCCTCTATCTTTGTTGCTCTTCGTCCAGTCTGTGATCGTGGCTGTTCTGTGCCGTCCTCCCGAGCCGGGAATGCTTGTCCATCCGCATCATCCAATTGCCCCGCTCCCATTTCCATTCAGCACTCTGTTGACTTTTGCAGCGGCCGCGCTAGTGTTGCTGGTGCGTTTTCTGCTCTTCCGCAAACCCATCGACAGCGCATTTTTCTGGGCGCTCGCCGCTTCCTTTCTGGCCTTGAACTTCGGCGGCGCGGGGCGCATTCCGGCGGCATACTTCGCAACCGCAGCCTTCATCCTCGGAGTCTCCATTGTGGAGACCTCTTACCTGTTGGCCTATCACGATGAACTGACCACCCTGCCCTCCCGGCGCGCCTTTAACGACGCCCTCCTCCGCCTGGAATCGCCTTACTCCATCGCCATGGTCGACATCGACCACTTCAAGCGATTCAATGATACCTATGGTCACGACACTGGGGACCAAGTCCTGCGTCTGGTTGCTTCCCGGCTGGCGCGGGTGACGGGAGGGGGACAGGCTTACCGCTGCGGTGGCGAGGAATTCGCCATCTTGTTTGCCGGCAAGGAGAGGAAAGACGTCGTGGACCATCTGGAGCAACTACGCGCCGCCATCGAGGCGGGCACCTTCCGCCTGCGGGGAGCAGATCGCCGCGAAATTCCACGAGGGCCGGACCGCCGCAGCAGTTCCCGTACGCGTGCACGCAACCGGACAGGTCGTGCCGTTCAAGAGTTCACAAAAGCTGCTGATCCGAACCTGTTGTCGGTCACCGTGAGCATAGGAGTTGCCAGCTCCACACCGGAAGGAGAAGATACCACCGAGAGCATCGTCCAGGCGGCGGATCGGGCGCTATACCGCGCCAAGGCCGCCGGGCGGAATCGCGTCGAAAGCGACGCGCTCTCCCGCCGTCGCTCCCGCGCCAAAGCTGTCGGCATTGCATAGCGGGATAAGAATAGTCGTGCAGAAACCCAATCAGTAAATTGGAACATCTGCCGGCGCCCGACCGGCACAAACCTGAGCGGAGGCAAACGTAAGGCCCGGATCGCCACTTCAGGGCGGGAAGTGTGACAATCCGGGCGCTTACGTTTTTCGCAAGCACCGCAGGCCGTGCGGTCAGCCCGTGGTGGATGGGGTTGGGTTCCTACGTCCACTACCGTTGCAGGCAGGACATTTCAGACGGATAAACGCGACGCCTTCGGACCTACCACTGATGTCCACAGGCCTGGCAATGTATCCGGTACCGCCGCAGTGCGGGCAGTCGTTCGGATTCACTCCCTCCCCCCTCAGTTGTCCTCTATTGTTCGACGACTTGCGGCTCGCCGGCACCAGAAACTGAATTGTGTTACGAAAAGCGAACAAAATTGGTGGCACGGGTGCGTTTGCCAGCGCGTTGGTTTCAAGAACGGTAGTCACGCGGATTTCGCAGCGCTGTCAAAAGACGCGAGCGCATCCGCAACTCCGCTCTGCTTTCACTTCAGAAGGGGCTTGTGATGTCGAGCAGGAATGACTTGTGATTCTAATCACACGAAGCCGTGATCTGCTACCCTGAATGGCCGGTGAGGGATTATTAAAATCTCCCCCATCTTTGTAACCGAACTAGAGGCCAACGCCTCGCAACATTCTATGTTAAGGAGGCGGCGATGAACTCCCGCCATAAGGCAGTCTGTGCATTTTTCCTGCTGCTTCTGCTCGTCTCAATATCCAGTAGCAGCTTCGCCATTCCAGCATTCTCAAGACAATACGGGACGTCCTGCACCACCTGCCACGTGGACTTCCCCAAGCTTAACGACTTCGGCAAAGCCTTCAAAGATGCCGGTTTCAAGTTTCCAAAGGATGACGAGAGCTTCCTGAAAGTTCCCCCCGTCATGCTGGGAGCGCCCGCCCAGAAAGACCTGTGGCCGCACACGGTTTTCCCGGGGACTATTCCCGGCCTACCGCCGATTGGACTTCGGTTCAACCAGTTTTTTCAATACACCAGCGCGAACGCCAACAACTACAACAACGCAGCGTTGAGTACTACTCCGAATGTTCCGCGCACAGATTTTGAGCCGGGATTCTTCAGCATCTTCATGGCCGGGAACTTCGGCAGTGACATCGCCTTCTGGGTGGACGACGACCTGAGCGTCTCTGGCGCTAATGCCAATGGTGGCCTCGGCGACGGGTACCTGCGCTTCGTCAACATTGGACGCTTTCTGAAGCTGCCGACCGACGTTTTCACGGTGAAGGTGGGGCAGTTCGAGCTTGATTTGCCATTTACGCAGGCTCGGTCCATCAATATCAGCCCGTACGATATCTACACCGAGGCGAACATCGGCGTGACCAATCAGCAGAACGTCAACAACGTCTTTGCCTTGCAGGATGCCGCGCAGGGGATCGAGCTCAGCGGAGGCCACCAATATAAGGGCTATCACTATTCGCTGGCGGTTGTAAACCAGAACACGAGCGGAACCAGTTCGACGGCTCCCAATGTCTCCTCGCCCGGCGGTTTCTTTTCCGACTCCAACTTCAAGGATCTCTACGCCCGCTTCTCTTACCGCTTCAATCTGGAGAAGGATGCGGCGAGCCGCAACGACATCCAAGCCGCGGGCGCAACGGGTCCGCGCGATCACACCTACTTGAGCCTGGGAACCTACTACTTCTACGGAAGAGCGGCGCAGCGTTTCTCTGGCTTCATGCCGGATGGCGTGACTCCCGCCGTGCTCACGGCACACGAACCTTTTTACCGTTTCGGCGGCGACTTCAGCTTCAACTACCGCACATTCAACCTCTTTGGTCTGTACATGTTTGGCCACGATCAGGATCTTCTGTTGAACCCCGCTGCGACTGGATTTACTCCGGGCACTGCTGCCAAGTTCAATGGTGGCTTCCTCGAGGCTGACTACCTCGTGCTCCCCTGGGTCATGACGATCCTGCGTTACGATCGTGTTCAGTCCTCAGCGGACTTCCTGAACCAGACTGGTGCGGCCGCCGCGACGAATTATTTTTCACCGGTGGGAAGTACGCGCAACCGGGTCACGCCGGGCGTGCAATTCCTGATTCATGCAAACATTAAGGCGTCGTTTGAGTACCAGGTCCGGCCTCAGCAGGCCCTTACCTACGACGCGAATGGGAAGGCGGTAAACCCGTTGCGTACCAACACGGCAACCGGCGCGCTGGAGTTCGTGTACTAGAGTCGGGCAGGTTAGAACAGTTCGTAATAATTAACATTAACGAAGAGAAACAGGAGAAAAAAATGAAGCGCATTCTAACAATGACAATGGCGGTTGTGGGGATGCTGACCCTGGCGGCAAGTGCCGGGACGATCAGCGGAAAAGTTTCCGGCGTGACCGGTGAGTCGGTCGTCTATGTGGAAGCGATCGTAGGCAAGACGTTTCCCGCTCCCACGGAAAAGCCAGTGATCGATCAGAAAGGTTTGATGTTCCAACCCCATCTGCTCGCGGTGGAACAGGGCACGACCGTAGAATTCCTGAACAGCGACAAGGTAGCTCACAACGTGTTCTGGATTTCTGTGGGCGGCAACAAAAAGCTCGGCCACAATCTCGGGACCTGGCCGCAGGGCGAGAAGCGTCCCTTCAAGTTCGACAATCCGGGGGCGGTGCCGCTGCTCTGCAACGTTCACCCTGAGATGTCTGCTTATGTGGTCGTCGCGCCTACGCCCTATTTCGCAGTAACGGACAAGTCCGGGAGTTACAAGATCGACAATGTTCCCGATGGCAGCTACACCGTAACCGCCTGGCATGAAGGCGCGAAGAATCAGTCTAAGCCGGTGACCGTTTCCGGTGAAGGCAAAGCGGACTTCACTCTGAGCAAGTAGGGAGCACCGCAGCGAGCCATGGGGAGCGACTGCGTTCGACGCCCTCCCTCCCCGTTTTTCTCCCGACGTGAGCCGGGAAAATCCTGTTGACGTTCAAGGGCAGCTAAGACTAGAAAGTGCCTGCATGCTAAAGCGGTTCAAGAATAAGAGGGTCGACGGGGATTTTCTGAATACGAATTTCCCCTGCATGATGGCATGCCCGGCTCACACCAACGCTGGACGCTACGTGGGCTTGATAGCCGAGGGCCGATTCGAAGAGGCTTACCGGATCGCGCGCGATCCCAATCCTCTGGCCAGCATCTGTGGCCGTGTTTGTGCGCACCCGTGTGAAACGGCCTGCCGCCGCGGCGAAATTGACCGTCCAATTTCTATCCGCGCTCTGAAGCGCTTTCTCACCGAACAGTTTGGTCCCGAATCGAAGCACCCGATCAACGTGAACGAAGGACGTGGGCAGAAAAAACTGCCGTTCAAAGTTGCGGTAGTGGGAGGTGGCCCCGTTGGCCTTTCTGCCGCGCACGACCTAGCGTTGATGGGATATGCGGTCACTATCTTCGAGGCCGCTCCGGTTGCGGGCGGAATGTTGTATCTGGGAATTCCGGAATACCGTTTGCCGCGCGATGTGGTTGAAGCACAGGTGCGTGAAATTCTCGAGACTGGAGATATCACCCTCAAGCTTAACCAGGCTGCCGGCCGCGACTTCACAATCTCCGCCCTTCGCCACCAGGGATTCGACGCCGTTCTGATTGCTGTGGGTGCGCATCGCAGCCGCGATCTCACCATCCCCGGCGTGGATCTCGACGGCGTGTACAAAGGGATCGACTTCCTGCTCAACGTTAACCTGGGCTACAAATTCACCATCGGCAAGAAAGTAATCGTGATCGGCGGGGGCAACGTCGCCATGGACGTGGCCCGCTCGGCCGCGCGTGAAGTTGTCAAACAACACGCCGCCGGCGTGCAGGATGCCGAGCCTTCCGAAGAAAACGTCACTGCGGTAGCGACGCGCGAGATGGTCGACATTTCCTTGTCTGCGCTGCGCATGGGGGCGCGCGAAGTGAATCTGGTCTGCCTGGAACGGCGCGAGGAAATGCCCGCTGCGCTGGAAGAGATTGAAGAGGCGGAAACCGAAGGCATCATCCTCAACCCCGGACTCGGCCCCAAAAGGGTTATCGGCAAGGACGGCAAGGTGGTCGCCCTCGAAACGCTCAAGACAAAGTGGGTCTTCGATCAGAACAAGCGTTTCAATCCCGCCTTCTACGAGGGCAGCGAAACCCAGATCGAGTGCGACACAATCATCATGGCGATCGGGCAAGCTCCGCGCCTCGACTTCTTCTCGCCGGAGGATAAAGTTGAGCTCTCCTCGCGCGGCTTGATCGCAGTGAATCCACAGACGCTCATGACTTCCGCTGCAGGCATTTTTGCTGGCGGTGACTGCGTCTTCGGACCTCGCCTGATCATCGACAGCGTGGGCGACGGCAAGCGCGCGGCCGTTGGCATTGATGAGTACCTGCGCGGCCAGAAACACCCTGAGCCGATTATCGAAGTCGAAATCCTCAAGCGCCATTCGATGCCGCTGGATTTCCTCGACATCAACCGGCAGCCCGTACCTATGCTTCCCCTCGAGCGCCGCACTGGCGTCACGGAAGTGGAGGTCGGCTACGATGCTCCGGAGGCGATAGCGGAAGCGCAGCGCTGCCTGCACTGCTGGGTCAACACGATTTTCGAGGGCACGCCCGAAGATGGCAGCATGTGCATCCTGTGCGGCGGCTGTGTGGATGTTTGCCCCGAAAAATGTCTGGAGCTGGTTTCTCTGGGCCGCATCGAGTTTCCACCCGAGACCATACAGCACATTCGCGACAATCAGGAATGTTTCGGGGTGGAGTTCGACGAAGTGGCGGCAGATGAGCTGGGAGTGGTGACCGGCGCCGCGATGCTGAAAGACGAAACTCGCTGCATCCGCTGCGGCCTGTGTGCGATGCGTTGTCCCGTGGGCACGATCACTATGGAGTCTTACAACTTGCTCCCAGCGGAGCCGACAGGCTTGATCTCCGTGGAGGCGATCGGTGCTGGATTGCGGGCGCCAGCGGCGCCGATAGGAATTCCGAGGTAGCTATGGCCGAGGACAACAAGACGAATCCTCCTTTACCGAACGACAACCTCAACCGCAGGCAATTCTTCGCGAAGCTGGGGCTGGGTTCGCTCAGCATCGCGGGTGCGGGCACGGCGGCCTTCGCATATCAATTTCTGTCTCCAAGCGTGCTGTACGAGCCCTCGCCGGTCGTGAATGCCGGCAAACCAGACCGTTATCCGCTCGATTCGGTCACCCTCGATGTTAGTACGGGCATCTATTTGATCCATTCGCAGGAAGGTTACTTCGCGCTGAGTGCCGTATGCACTCATCTTGGCTGCCTCACGGCATGGAAGCCGGAGTTGGGCATCATCGCCTGCCCGTGTCACGGCAGCAAGTTCAAGCAGACAGGGGAGAAGATCGAAGGCCCCGCTCCCAAGCCACTGCCGTGGAAGCGCATCTGGATCAACGATGATGGAGATCTTCTGGTGGATCGCTCCACCGATGTGCCCGCGCTGCAAAGAGATTCGTTCGTGAGGATCTGAGCATGGCTAAGACCGTAGATCAATTCTTCGACGACTTGCGAACGACGCGTGTATGGCGCTCGATCTTTCGCAGCGGTACCGGCTCCAGCACGCTAAAGCGCGCCCTCGCGATTCAGCAGAACGTGTTCCTGCACTTGTTTTCCACGAAAGTGCGCACGCGCATGCTGAGTTTCAGCGCGACCTGGTACCTGGGCACGCTGACGCTGGGAACCTTCCTGATTCTGGTCGCGACCGGCATTCCGCTGATGCTCTACTACCATCCTTCAGTGCCGCAGGCTTACGCCGACACCAAAGACCTCCAGTTCGTGGTTTCGTCCGGTTTATTTCTGCGCAACCTCCATCGCTGGGCTGCGCACGCCATGGTGTTCCTGGTCTTCGCCCACATGTTCAAGGTTTTTTATCGCGGCGCTTATCGCAGCCCGCGCGAGTTCAACTGGGTGATCGGCGTGATTCTTCTTCTGATCACACTTTTGCTCAGCTACACAGGCTACTTGCTTCCCTGGGATCAGTTGGCCTATTGGGCGATCACGGTGGGGTCGAACATCGCATCTGCGGTGCCGCTGATGGGCAGCAAGATTCACTTCCTGCTGCTGGGAGGCAACGCCGTCAACGCCAACGCACTGCTGCGCTTCTACGTCCTGCACTGCATGATTCTGCCGCTGGTGGCCATGTTTTTTGTGGCGATTCACTTCTGGCGCATCCGCAAAGACGGCGGCCTCTACTCCCATGCCAGCGAGCCTGCGACGCTACGGGCAAACGTCAGCGCCGGCACCGCGAAGGAGGCGCAATAGTCATGGCCGACTCCAAAGACAAAGACTTTGTCGCTGGCGTGGACTCCAATGCAAAGAAGTCTCCACGCCGCATCGTCTTTATTACTCGTCGCACTTCGGCTCAAGTGAAGGCCGAAACCGAAGATCAAGTGCAAACTTTTCCTGAAGTCCTGTTCCGCGCGGCCGTAGCCATTCAAGTGCTGGCGATCGCGCTGGTTTGGATCGCTCTGGTGTTCGACGCTCCGCTGGAAGGTTTGGCCGATCCTTCGCACACGCCAAATCCTGCGAAAGCGCCGTGGTACTTCCTCGGCTTGCAGGAAATGCTGCACTACTTCCCGCCCGTCGTGGCCGGTGTGCTGGTGCCGGGACTGGTCGTGATGGCGCTCATCGTGATTCCTTACTTCAAAGTCAACATCGAGGCGGAAGGGCTCTTCCTGAAAGACCGCCAGCGACGGCTAAGCATCTTTTACGTGGTGGCCAGCGTTCTTTCGGTGTTCCTGCTCGCTTTCAAGGTATATGCGGCCCTCGTCCCCACGTTGATCATGGTGGGAGTGATGCTGATCGCGGCGCAGAGTTCATCGCAGTCGCCATCCGCGTTTCGCCGATACCTGGTCGCCAGACCGCTTTCCTACTGGGTGATGACGTGGTTTTTATTTGAGCTGGTGGTGTTGACCGCCATCGGCACATTTTTCCGCGGTCCAGGCTGGTCCTGGGTCTGGCCGTGGCAGCCTTATTAAGGATGCGGCGCAAATGCAGATGAAAGAGAAACTAACGTCGCTCTGGGAATCGTTATTCGGGGACAGCGTTCGTGCCTTCGGTGTGGTCAGCGTGGTGTTTCTGCTCTCGCTCGCCATCGCTCCGGCAAAGAATCACTTCAGCGAGTGGCGGCACTACCAGCACGGCTATCTCAAGATGATCCGTAATCGTAGCGATGCCGCCACCTTGCAGCGCCATTTCGATGGTGGCATTCAACAGATCTGGTTGCCCGACCTCGGTGTGGTCGATCGCTGCACCAGCTGTCACGTCGGTTTGAAAGAAGCCAGTCTCACCGATGTCACGGAGCAGCCGTTCCGCAAACACCCCGCGATTCCGCACCGACTCGATCAGTTCGGATGCACAGTATGCCACCGCGGGCAGGGAGCTGCGACCACCGTTGCCGAAGCGCATAACAGCACGTTGGCCTGGGAGCAACCCGTCTTGCCTGCGAAATATATCGAGTCCTCCTGCGGCCAGTGCCATCGCGGACCGCTGCCCGGCACACCCACTTTGAACTTGGGCCGCAACCTGCTGTCCCGCTATGGCTGCGTGCACTGCCACACCGTGAAACTGCCCGATGGCAAAGCCATGAAGCCAACCGACGATCCGCCGTCTCTCGAGCACATTGCCGACAAGACCACCCGTGAGTGGATCTACGCTTGGCTAAAGGATCCCCAAGCCTACGCCACCACCTCGACTATGCCAAATTTCAAGTTGAGCGATGACGATGCTCGTGACATGTCGGCATTCCTGATCGCCAAGAGTACACCGCGCGCAGGCGACAACATTACGCTTTCGGCCAAGCCTTCATCGGATCCCGCAGCTGGCGCCACCTTGTATGGAGAAAGTTTCTGCGCGTCCTGCCACGCTGTACAAAACGCTGCCGGCAACATTGTGGGTGGAGATGTGGGGCCGGAATTGACCCGCGTTGGCAGCAAAGTAAAGCCGGAGTGGCTGCAGGCCTGGCTCAGGAATCCGCGCGTCTACGACCCGCCCACGGAGATGCCACACTACCGCTTCAACGATCAACAGGTGGCCACGCTCTCTGGATTTCTGCTGGCGAAGAGCGATTCCGACCTCCTGGCCAATGTTCATCTCGACGCTGCTACCCCCGAGCAGATCGCGCACGGCAAGCGGCTAGTGTCCGACTACGGTTGCGCTTCCTGCCACGAAGTCGCCGGGATCAAAAAACCAGAAAACTTTGCCCCGGAACTCAGCCGCATCGGTAGCAAACCGATTACCCAGCTCGTGTTCCTGCCGGGCATGCAGCACACGCTGCCTGACTACATCGCCACCAAGATCAAGCAGCCGCGTTCTTTTGGGCAGAACTTGAAGATGCCGCAATACACCTTCACCCCAGCGCAAGTGGACGCGCTCACCACTGAATTGCTTTCGCTGAACGATCGCGCGCATACGTTGCCTGCGTCGCTCGGAGTGCTTGCCATTCCTGAGTCGGATTACCAGCCCGCGGGCAGTGCCGGCAAGCTAATTCAGGATCTCGCCTGCTTGAGTTGTCACCGCATCAACGGTCGAGGCGGCGACATGGCGCCCGATCTTACGTGGGAGGGCAGCTCCGTTCAGCGGCAATGGCTCGTTGATTTTCTGAAGAATCCGAACACCCTGCGTCCGGCGCTGATCCGCCGCATGCCCCGCTTCAACCTCACTGACAGCGAAGTCAACGAGTTGACCGACTACATCATGACTGTCTATCAGAACCCGGCAGTCGACCGCGACTCCATGCCGCTCGGCGGCTATCCGCAAGGCCAGGCGGAACTCGGCAAGCAACTCTTTTACGGCAGATATACCTGCCAGGGCTGCCACATCGTCGAAAGCAAGACCGACAGAGGCTACATCGGGCCGACCTTGACCCACGTCGGTTCGCGCCTGACCGCCGCCTGGATTTATCAATGGCTAAGAAATCCGCAGGCGCTTCGCCCCGGAACCATCGAGCCAAACCGCGCCATGAGCGACGAAGACGCCCGAGCCATCACCGCGTTCCTGATGATGCAAAAGGGCTCAGCAAAGGAGGCAGCAAGAAAATGACACACCGGCGCCTCGCCGTGGCAGCTATTCTTGCGACCATGCTTTGTGCAGCCTGTTCGCGCAAGGCAGAACCGGCAGCTGCGCCCAAGCCAACCGCGTTCGGCGCGGCCATCGTGGAATCCAGCGGTGGAAAGCAACTCGCACAGACTGGCGCCCTTTTGCCGCAACCCCTCATCGTCCAGGTCAACGACGAGCAGGGGAATGCCGTGACCGGGGCGCTGGTTGAATTCGGGGGCCCCGCCGGAGTCACTTTCGATCCCCCCCAGGGTCTCACCGACTCCAGTGGCCAGATCACTACCAACGTGTCTCTCGGAGGCATGGCTGGCCGCTATGAACTTACGGCATCCACCACCGACAAGGCACATAAGAAAGTGGACCTTAAGATCGAAGAAATCGCACTCGGCTACCAGCAGACTCTCGGACGCCAACTGAACGATCAATACTGCGAGCGCTGTCACAATCCGGAATCCACGGCGGAGCGCGTCTCAAACTACGACAACCTCGATGTGAAACCTCATCCCTTCACCGAAGGCGACACCCTCAACAAGATCAGCGACGCCGATCTCACGGCGATCATCAGCCACGGAGGCCCCGCGCTCAACAAATCCGCTCTCATGCCCGCCTGGGGGAACACTCTGAGCAAGTCCGACATTCAAGCGTTGATATCCTATATTCGTGCCGTCTCCGATCCGCCATCTCGCGGTGCCGGGCCAGTCTATGCGAAGAATTAACCTTCTTCTGATCCTTCTCATCGCACCTTTCCTTGTGGCCGCGGCTCAGGTCGTGCCTCCAGCTGAAATCAAAGATCCCGAACTGCGCGGCCTGGAAGAGCGCAACCTCGACGCTCTGAAGCAGTTGGGTGCGGACGTTCTTGCGATTCCCACCGAGTACCACTTTTATCTCAGCCGTAAGCTCGACCTCGAGGAATCGAAGCAGAAATGGGCCGACCAACGCTCCATCCAGTTTGATCACTACAAAGGGAAGATTGTCCTCCAGATCACTGGCAACTATTTTGCGGCGTACTCCGCGGAGAAGATGAACCCTAACCAGCGCGCCCGGGAGACTTTTCTCCAGATCGATCTCCCCATCCTGAAAGCCGCGGTCGCCCACTTCAAGGACAATGCCAGCGTGCAGGCCTACGCCCTGGAGATTTCTCATCACGTCCTCGGTAAAGTCCAGGGGGTTGGACTCGAGCGTCCGGAGAACCTGGTGGTTGTAATTCCGCAGAAAGACGCGATTCGTCTGACGAACGCTCAAGACGACAGCGTCCGTCAGTCCGCGCTGCTGCAGGCCGAAATCTTCTTGAACGCACAGCCGGTGTCGGTCTGGCTGAACGGCGAAGGGCCGCAGCTGGCCGAACAGGCTCCGCCAGACGATCCTTCTGTGGCCACCCCTAATTCTGCCAGCGCCGAGGTTGTCCACAACGGGCCCGAACTAGAGACCGACAAGATCCCCAGTCCGGTGCATGTTCCATCACTCAGGCCCGTGAAGCCTGCAGAGCTTCCCAAGCCTCCTCGGGATACCTCGGCGTCGGCGCTCGCCTCGCTGCAGTCAGCGTTGAAACCGGCTCTCGACACCATGGCGAAAGAACTGGAGCCGCAGGCTCACTTTGTCAGCTATGCGGCACCGGGCTTCGTTGCTTTCCGCAGCGGAGTGTTTCTTGAGCTCTCCATCAACGCCACGCTCGCCGAATCGCCTGGCGCCTCGCGTTACCGGTTGGCGGCGTTAGCCTTCGACGATGATGTCGCGCATCTGATTCGGCCCGTGCTCGGCTACTTTAAGGACGATTCCCAGTTCGACGGCATCGGCTTCAGTGCCAACCTTCACCTCACTGGCAAGCCCGCCGCCAACACAAGCTCGCAGGCGGTGGAGTTCTTCTTCCCCTTCTCAGCGCTGCGGTGCTACGAGCGCTACGACTGCACCGGCCAGCAGTTGATCGATGCGGGAACCGTCCTGATCAATGGCGAGCGCGTCAGCCTCGACCTCCAAATCGCCGAAGGCGGCGGGGTCCGGTAGCTCTGAGCGCCTTCAGTAGGTGCGAACCAAGCGCTCCGGCGGTCCTGTTGATGAAGGAAAAATCAGATTGCGGACATGCGAATTGATCACAGCGATGGACGAATAACCCTTGACCTCTTCGCACAGTCCTGCTCCAAGGTGCTCGTCTATCCGAGACCTCTCGGGCACGTGGTAGCCGGAGTTGCTGTTCCGTGCCGGGCTAAAGATCGCAGTGCGAATCAAGAAGGGCAGGCGCTAAAGATCAGCCAAGAATCACGTCGTCGGAAAACGCAGTTGTCTGGGACCGAAGCGGCAAAGGACCCAGTCTCGAACGTGGTAAACTGTACTCCCGCAACGCCGGAGAGGTGGCAGAGTGGCCGAATGCGGCGGTTTGCTAAACCGTTGTACGGGCTAACACCTGTACCGAGGGTTCGAATCCCTCCCTCTCCGCCATGCTTTCAACTACTTGCAGGAGCTGCGATCCGCTCTGCAATCCGTTAGTCCGACTCACGCGGTGCAAGCGCCAGTCCAACGACCTTGGAGTGAGCTTGCGCCATCTCATCCGTCACGACATCACCGTACAAGTTCATCGTCGTGCGGATGTCGGTATGGCGCATGAGCTTCTGTTGCACAGCGATTGGGGTTCCCACAGCGTCCAACCATGAACGGTAGCTGTGGCGAAGCGTGTGGGTAGGCAGTTTGCCGATTCCCGCACTCTCTGCCGCCTTGTGGAACACCCGCAGTATCTGCGGATAAGACCACGGCAGCTGCCCTAGCTGAACGGGAGATGCGAACAGCCAGTCGCCGTCAGCGGGAAACTGAGTCGTTTGTTTCCACGCTTTCAGGATCGCCAGCAGTTCGCCGTCTACGCTCATCCGCTTCTGCGAGTAAATGGTCTTCACGTCATCGACTTGCTGGCGGACAATTCCCCGTTCAATCCGCAACTTGCCGTTAAGCCAATCCACATCGCACCACTTCAAAGCCAGACACTCACTGATTCGCAGGCCAAAACAAACACAGAGCAGAGCCAACGTGCGAAATGGTTCCTCAAGATGCTGAACGAACTTTCGGAACTCATCCACCGTCAAACTTCGCGGCTGGCGAGTGCGCCTTGTCGCCCCTTTGACCACCACGAGATCAATGGGATTACGCGAAATCTCCAGCGCACCACTCCACATCGCAAATTCCATGAGCAGGTGCAACATGCCCCGCACATGGGCTTTGCTTTTGGGTGACAAGTTCAATCCTCGCAACCATAGCTCAACCGGCCTGGGTTGCACTTCGCTAATCGGCTTGTCACCCCACTTCGGCAGTATGTGGTTCCGTAGCCAGGAACGATACATCCGCGCCGTTGAATGACGCGAAGGCAACCGCTCCTGCTCGTAACGTGCTGCCAAAGCCCGCACTGTGTGAGTCTCACTTTCTATAGGTTTTGGGCTTTCAAATGGCTGCCCGAGAACGTCGGCCAGGAGGGACTGCGCTTGCCGTTGCGCGGCTCCCTTGGTTCGGAACTCTTTCAGGGTGCCGATCAACCTTGAGCGCCGTTTCCCGTCTTCCCACCACAGGAGATTCCAGGTTTTACGTCGTTTGTCGAACACTACACTTCCAGTTTTGTGCCGTGCTGCCCTTTTCATTGACCCATCCTTTCGGCAGGGCGCACGGATGGCGATTCGGATGGTAGCACGGTGGATTCCAGAAGGGCAGCGTCCAAGTCCTGTCGGCGAAAGCGCCACACGCGACGCTTCGCACCGGAAAGTGCAAACGCTTTCACTTTCCCTTGGCGCACCCAGAGCAGGAGCGTGCGCACCTTCACGCACGGGCGTCCACACGGAACTGTCGTAGTGGCAGTCGGTTGCTAACTTTGGGTGGCGTGGCGATACGGAAATCGCGACAGGGTACTTATCGTTCAACCAGCTGAGCACTCGCTGCGCGGGAACGGGCATCCATGATGGCTTATTCTATATTACGTTCATCAGTTTCGTCTACCACGACCCCTTCGGGACTTCCCACCCATTTCCTGGTAGCGCAATCGATGGCGCAGATTGCCCCAGGGACAATTCACGCGATCTTAATGCAACGGCGACGGATGGTTCAGATTACAAATTGTTCTTCCCAGGGGGTGATAGCAGCAATCCCCAGAGTTTAACGACTCCCTCGGGGCAAGTGTCTATTCCTCCGTCAGGCGGTTCTTCCACTGGAGCGGGGCAGGTCACCGACGCAAACGGCAACCAGATTTCTGTGAACGGCAGCGGCGTGTTTACCGATACTCTGGGGTCGAAAGCGGTCACCGTTGCCGGGAACGGAACCCCCGCAAGCCCAAAGACGTTCACTTACGCTAGCCCCAGCGGCAATGCGGCTGTCACAGTGCACTATGTCAACAAGACAGTCAAGACCAACTTCGGCTGCGCTAACGTTTCTGAGTTTGGGCCCTCCACGATTGCGCTGGTCAATGATGTGACTCTTGCAGACGGATCGCAGTACATATTCCAATATGAAGGCACGCCGGGTTTTAGTGGTGACGTGACGGGCAGGATCAGTCAGGTGACTCTTCCAACGGGAGGGCAAATTCAATATCAATACACGGAAGCAAACGATGGCGCTATTTGTGCCGATGGCAGCACGGCCAGCCTCACTCGTACTTTGACTCCGGGCGGGCAGTGGCAGTACATACGTACTCCGCCGGGCACGGGAACACCCTGGGTTACGACCGTTACTTCGCCTCCCGACCCGGTCAATGTGGGTTCCGCCAGCGATGTAACTGTGCTCAATTTCGCCAAAGACGGCAGCACCACGAATCCCACCCAGAATTTCTACGAGACTCAGCGCCAGATTTATCAAGGCCCCAGCAATCTCCTGCTGACGGTCACGAAGTGCTACAACGCCGTGTACGCGAACTGCGCCACAGCCACCGTCAGTTCGCCGATTACCCAAACGGATACGTACAGCCAGCTTCCCAACCTGCTTCCGAGCGGTGGCATCCGATTGTCGGAGGTTCAGTACAACGGCGCTTTTTCAGGCTCGGGTCTGGTCTCAGACGACAAGGAGTACGACTACGGGGTGGCGATGGGAGCCGCGCCGGGAAACGCCAAGCTTATCCGAGAGACGGTCATTGGATATTCGGTGTTGGGAAATAACATCGTCAGGCCATCATCTTCGACGGTCAAAGACTGGACCAGTGGCACTGCGACCACACTGGCATCTGCGACCTACGCTTACGACGAAGGAACGCCCGCTTCCACATCGGGAACCCCGCAACACATTTCCGTCACCGGCTCGCGCGGAAATCTGACCACAGTCACCACTTCAACCAGCAGTACGGCTACACTTTCCAAGACTTTCACCTATTACGATACCGGCACTCCACATGTGGCGAACGATGTGAATCGCACGAGCACGGTGTATTCCTATAGCACCGCCGTCCAAGGAACCACCACCGCATCGTGCGGAAACTCTTTCCCCACCACGGTCTCGGTAACGAACACGGGTGTGAATCTGTCCACATCGACAGTTTGGAACTGTGACGGTGGCGTGGCGACGCAGACAACCGATCCCAACGGCAACAATGTCAGCTCCACTTACACTGATCCTGACTTCTGGCGGCCTGCCAACGTCACCGATCAACTCCTGAACCAGACCAACATCAGCTACATCGGGCACACTGCCGTAGAATCTGCGCTTCAGAATTTTAATGGCGGCAACTCCGTTTCCGATTCTCGCATCACCGTAGATGGCTTTGGTAGGCCGACCTTTAGTCAGCGATTGCAAGGGCCCGGCGCAACGAAGTACGACACCGCAGAAACCGACTACAACATCATGGGCCAGCCTTATCGGTCGACCATGCCTTACAGCGCTGCGGCGAGCCCATCAGACAACACCACAGCTCCCGCCACAACCACCACCTACGACGCGCTTGGACGTGTGGCCACGATCACGGACGCCAATGGTGGAACGGTTGCCTACACCTACACCAACAACGACGTGTTTCAAGCAGTCAGCGGCTCACAGACCTTTAAGAAGCAGTTGGAATACGATGGTTTAGGTCGTTTGACCTCGGTTTGCGAAATATCCTCCACTCTGCCTGGCGTTGGGCTGTGCGGCCAGACTGTTTCTCAAACCGGATATTTGACCAAATATACCTACGATGCGTTGGGTCATCTACTCACGGTCGCGCAAAACGCCCAACCTTCAACCACAGGTCAGCAGGGCAGAACTTACACCTCGGACATGGTGGGCCGTATGACTTCGGAGGCCAATCCCGAGACCGGCACAATCAACTACACCTACGACTCTTCCGACTCCGCCTGCGGTTCATTCTCCTCGGCTGGCGATCTAGTGGAGAAGAAAGACGCCATGAACAACGTCACGTGCTTTAAGTATGACGGCGTGCATCGCGTCACGCAGATTACCTATCCGTCGGGAACATACGCGTCGGCTACGCCGACGAAGTGCTTCGTGTACGATTCCGCCACGGTCAACGGGACCGCGATGTTGAATGCCAAATCGCACCTGGCGGAAGCCTACACCACAACGGCTGCGAGTTGTCCAGGAACAAAAACAGTGGATGAGGGCTTTAGCTACTCCGCTCGCGGTGAGAGTGCAGATGTGTGGGAGTCCACTCCTAATTCTGGCGGCTATTACCATGTGAACGCCACCTATTGGGCAAACGGAGCGATGAACGTATTGAACGGTGGAAGCAACCCACTGCCGGGATTGCCCGCTATCACTTACGGTGCAAGTGACGGGTCGGGCTTGGACGGCGAAGGCCGCATCACCAAGGTCATGGCTTCCTCGGGCCAAAACCTTGTTACCTGCAGCACTTCGCCTTGTGTGTCGTATAACGTGGCTGGCCAAATCACGGGCGTGACTCTAGGCTCGGGGGACAGCGATGCTTATCAGTACGATGCAAACACCGGACGCTTGACGCAGTACAAGTTCAATATGGGCACAGGACCGCAATCCCAGACTGGTCAGCTTACTTGGAGCACAAACGGGACGTTGCAAAAGTTGCAGACCACTGACCAGATCAACACCGCGAACAGCCAAACCTGCACCTTCGGCTACGACGATCTGGCGCGGATTACGGGTGCGAACTGCGGATCGGTGTGGGCGCAGACGTTCGCTCTCGATCCGTTCGGCAACCTGAGCAAGTCGGGTTCCGCCAGCTTCCTGCCGACTTACACAGGGACCAGCGGCACGGGCACATCACCCAGCAATCAGTACTATCAGATTCCCGGAGGGTCCAGCGGAGCCGGCAACTACTACGACACGAACGGCAATTTGAAGAACGACATCGTGCACACGTACACCTGGGATGCGGACGGCAACATGCTCAGCGTGGACGGGTCGACGGTGGCGGTGATTTACGACGCAATAGGCCGAATGGCAGAGCAGACGCGCGTGGCGAGCCACACCCAAATCGTGTATGGGCCGTACGGCACCAAGCTAGCGTTGATGAATGGGCAAACCCTGGTGAACGCGTTTGTGAAGCTGCCGGGCGGAGCGCAGGCGGTGTACAAGAGCAGCGGATTGGCCTACTACCGGCATGCCGACCATCTTGGTAGTTCGCGGCTGTCGACGACTCCAAGCCGAACGAAATACTACGATGTGGCTTATGGTCCTTATGGAGAAGACTACAACGGCTCGGGCACCCAGGACCTGGCCTTCACGGATCAGAACCAGGACACGGTTGGCAGCGGCTGGTCCACGAACCTGTACGATTTTCTGATGCGAGGATACCGCACGGCGCACGGGAGATGGACCTCGCCCGATCCGGCGGGACTGGGATCCGTGGACATGTCCAATCCGCAGTCCTGGAACCGGTATGCCTATGTCGGGAACAACCCTATGGCTTGGGTCGATCCGCTAGGGCTAAAGATAGATATATGCGACGAGTGCGTATTCCTTGGAGGCGTAGGATTCGGCGACTGCACCATGGACGGAGTCGACACGCCCTGCGACTTGGTCTACGCCACAATTGCGGGAGGCGGGGCGCTCCAGTGTCCGAATAACTACTGTGGCTACCTTCCGATACCCGGTACCGGAGGATTTGGGCTCCCTTCTTATGGAGCCGACGGCAGCATCAGTTGGTCGTTCACGTTTCCGATGATATACGCGGGAATCGACTACAACAGCGCTGCCCTTGCCGAAGCCCTAGGCTTACCAACCAGCTCTGACCTAACTGGCTTGCCGCAGTCGAATGCTGCCGCAAACAGTGCTAGTGCAGGGGGCAGCCAGAAGACGAACCTCCAAAGTGCAACCTGCGACAACCCGTACCCAATTACGAATGACAGTGCCGTGATAAATGCGTCGTATCAAAACCCTCCGCCTGACGTTACAACCGTGCAGTCCTTCTTTCCTCTCGGTGGCCGTTGCACCCAGATTGCCCCCAATATTCAGTGTTACGCCTACGATTCCGGAGGCTGCAACGTAACAATGTGCGCGATGCCCTACTTACCGTTTGTACAAGGTGCATACCCTGGCATATGGGTACCGAAGAAGAACGCACCAACGACCTATATCAAGGAACAGGTCTGTGCGAGGGTCAAGTGAATCAGGAGTGAACAGGGCTATGAGAAATGCATTAGTACTCTTTTTCGCAATGCAACTTACGTGTTCAGGTGTCTGCTCTGGCCAGATCAAGATGCACTTGCAGGATATCTCTGCCAAAGGGAGCCCCGTTCACGTGTCAGGGGAAGCGTTGTTCGAAGATGACGCCTCCAAGACAATTCGGTTCTCGTATCGGATTGAGGGCTCGGTTGCGAATGTGTCAAGCAGAGGATTGGTGCTCATGGTAATCCACTTCACTAGTAGCGGCTTGAAGGGACCTGGACTCGACTATTCTTACGAGAAGGACTATTTCTTTAGTTTGGACGTTCTCGAACCGGGGAAGATCGAGGTGTTACGTTCCGCTCCCCTTAGGTTTGGTATGCCAACCGTAAACGGAAAGGCGATGCCAGAGGATGACGATGCCATTTCGACTCCGGTCGTGACTGCGCAAGTCATCTTCGTTCAATTTGTCGACGGGGCGACTTGGGGCGACGCCGGTCGCGGACGCGAAGCGCTTGTCGTCCGCGACCAAACCTTGCGGGAGCTAGGCAGACTTGAGCGCGTTCTTGCAGACGCGGGGGAACAGGCTTTGAAAAACGAACTTTCGAAGAGTGACAATCTACTTCCGTGTATTCGGTCCCTTTTCGAGAGCTGTAGTAATGGGGCCTCCTCTTGCTTCGGCGATGGCCTACGTTCTATGATTGAGGCGGCGAGGCAACACGAAAGCGACGTGAAAACCAAGGCCACCTTGGTCGACGAGCTTTATAGGTGAAAAGATGGCCTCATCGTAGCCTCAAACAACGGGCCTCTCAACCCGAATTGCGGAATCACCGTTAAGTGTCGAGGAATTCAGACCGATAATCTCGGCAAGATCGGAATGCAGCACTGTGACGCCCAGGTGGACAGAAGCTGAATTCAGGTGGAAGCCTAATGTTCCAACCCTTTACGAACGATATTGACGTGATTGATGGCACGACAGGGCTGCTGCAGCATCGAGTTGTCTTGCCTTTGCAACTCGCCAACGCCTACGATGCGTTGGTCACGGATAATACGGATAATCTGGTCTTCGCGATTACGCTAACAGGGATCGCCCAGGTGAACCTCGCTTCGCTCCCCGTCGGATCGCAAGTTCGCAGGTTTAGTAGAGCAAAGAATCGTTCACAGTTTCGACTACCACAGTCACGAATTGCCGCATCCGAGTGGATGAAGCACAAGAATTGGTTGTCGCGTCCGCAACTACGGTATGAGGGGACCCCAAACAGACCTGGCTTCGGTCCTCACGACTGATAAATTGCCGGAGAGTTTCTGCAATCCGTTCGCGATCCGTTTATCCGTTTTCCGCTGCTTTCCATGCACTTTTATGCCATCCGTCGCCCTGCATATCGTTGAATTTACGTTTCTAGGCGGGTTCGAATCCCTCCCTCTCCGCCATTACCTTAGTTATCTAGCACTTGCAAGCTGGTGATACCTACACTTGATACGGTTTTCAAGGAAGGGGTCACCCGATGCACCGCGAGGTCAATCTCACCAAAAGGGTCCAAACGCCGCAAGGAATGCGCTATTGCGCTGTTGTGCTGTCCGCGAACGGGCGGGTTAAGCCTGACGCGGTTCTGGTCAACGGCAAGCCCGAGCGCCACCCCGAAGGCGCTTATTACATCGAATGGCACGACAGCGGCAAGCGTATCCGCCTGTCGGTGGGCAAGGACGCAGCCGATGCCAGTTCGATGCGCCTGCGGAAAGAGACCGAGCTAAACCACGGGGATGCCACGGTGCCGGAGATGGCCGCGAACGGCCACAGGTCGGTGGCGGCCTCGGTCGCTGACTACCTCGAAGAAACCAGCCTCACGAAGAAGCCGAAGACGCTGGCGGCCTATACCACAGCCTTGACGTACTTCCGGGAGTCCTGCCACAAGCTCAATCTCGAAGACATTGACCGCATGGACCTGCTGAAATTCTGTGCCTTCCTGCGGGATGAGAAGGATCAGGCACCACGCAGCGTATACAACAAGTTCGAGAACCTGATGGCGTTCCTGAAGGCGAATGGGATTCGCGGGCTGGTCGGCAAGAACGATTGGCCCCGCTACACCGAAGAAGAACCCGAGATGTACGAGAAGGAAGAACTAGGAAAGCTGTTCGCAGCGTGTGATGCGGAGGAACGGTTGTGGTATGAGTTTTTTCTGATGACCGGGATGCGGGAACAAGAGGTGATGTACACGTACTGGTCGGACGTGAACTTCGCTGCCTCCACCGTCCGCGTCACCCACAAGCCCGACCGGGGATGGACACCAAAGGCGTACAAGGAGCGCGAAATTCCCATCCCTGCAAAGCTCGCAAAGAGTTTGAAGGCGTGGAAGGCCAAGGCCGACAAAACGTGCAGCCTCGTGTTCCCCACCGCCGGATGCAACCCGAAGTTGAATTTTCTCGATGATCTCAAGGCCATTGCCGAGCGTGGGAACCTCGACCCGGAGAACTTCTGGCTTCACAAGTTTCGCGCCACGTTCGCAACTCGCTGCCTTTGGGCGGGCGTCGATCTGCGCACCGTGCAGCAGTGGCTCGGGCACTCGGATATGGAGTCAACGATGCGGTATCTGAAGCCGTCCCGCAGTCAGCAGGTGCGGGAGAAGGTGAACAGGATTTTCGCTCTCTAGTGGTCAATGAGTGTAATCGCCTGATTTCGACAGTTGGGAAACGCAACCTCACTCCGTGCGATACTTCCCGCATGAACGAGCAGGATCAAGTCGCTGTGTGCAGAGAACATGGACGTGAATTTATGCCATGTCCACCTCACTCAAAACTCGGTGTAGCCCTTCAGACACTCGGTCAGACTCCCATTCACGGCTTGCGGCATCCACCTGTCGGTGAGACGAATGGGTGGTACATATGGGCAGGCGAATACTCCTCTGACGGAGATTTCTTCAAGCCACTGCACGCATCGCATCTCATTCAGAGACTTCCAGAAGTTGTCAGGTTCTTGGGGCTTCCACCGGGAAGCCGTTTCCTATTGGCGGGAGAGCATGTCGATGTCTGGTTCGACGAGTCGTTGCTGAACGTGTAGTAGGTGCATGACTGGCGAAACATCGCCATTACACTCATTGACAGGATTCCCCCCTTCCGTGGTCAATGAGTGTAATCGCCTGTTTTCGCCAGTTGACTTGCTGCGCGATAATGCAAGCTAGAGGCGTTCAGAATGAAATCGCTTGCAGTGGGCTTTATTCAACGCTTGCTCGTGTCAGTCGCTATCGTCATCCTGATCGGCGGGTTTGGAATCGTGTATGGGCGTTTGTTCGGCCCGTCTAAGATCGCTGGTGGTGCTTCCATCATGCTGATAGCTTGGCGGTGGGCGCTTCCTCAGATTTTTGTGGTGGTCTGCGTTGTCTGGTTTATCTTTCAACGGATTCGCCGCAGGAGGCGCAGCCCCGCACTGTAACTGTCGCAGAATCTCTAAGCACTCAAAGACCGGGGTCGCCAAGCCTCAATGAGTGTAATCGCCTGTTTACAACATTTGTCTCGGTTCGAGTCATATAATTGCGCCAAGAGCGTGTCGTTTCCTCGGCTTAGAGGCGGGAGTTGATCGTGAGAACAAAAACCTGCGTGTCACTGATGTTGATAATATTGTTCGCTGCGACTCTGCCTTTGGTTCCTCTGTTCGCTTCGCACGCGCCGACCATCAAAAGATCGAAATCTGACCGCGATATCAACGCCATCGGACAGCGAAACATAATGCACGCGCAGGACCGAAAATATATTGGTTCGCCGCTGATAGTGCTTCTGTGCCGGTGAAGCAGAATAAGTGTGGCTTTTGGTGCAAAGTGGGACGTGCACTTGGCGTAGTAGAGACCGAAGAGGAGAAGAAGGAAGCTGCTGAGCATCGGGACTGGATTAACAAACACGTCACTACAGAGGACGGCAAGCCTCTCGATATAAGCCACAAGTCCGACAACCAAGTGAATAACCTATGGACAATGATTCAGTTTGGTCTTGCAATGGGGCGAATTCCTGTGGAACCTTTCGCGCTAGATGCCTCAGGGAAGATTCACGGTGATTTGCCCGACAGCATTCCGGGCAATCTGAGCCGCAGTCAGTTGGAAGAAGCGCGAGGTGTCCTACAACAGAGCATCAAGACCAGGTTACAGGAATCCGCCGACTTAGGCGGCCCTGATGCAGGCCACATGGCTCGCATAAGACAGGAGCAGCAACTTTTGCGACAGGTGGAAGGCCAACTTGGCCAAAACTAAAGAGAACACATGGACTACGCGAAGCATCTCATCGAGCGAATAATGGCTGCCCCACAGCACGACAGGGTAGGTATTCTATCGAATGAACTATTGCGTGAATTTCAGCGTGGCTACCCCCTCGACGATCTCGGAGCACTGCTGAAGAGTAACGATGAAGACGTAGTTGCAATCGCGGTTTGGATCACCAGTGAGCTAGGTGAACGGTGCAGGCCTCTCCTACCCAACGTGTCGCCGCTCCTGCGGCATCGCATGCAAAGGATTCGTTTCTGGGCCTTGGACTGTCTCTTTTGGGCTTTGCCCCAGGACGGTTGTTATCTCGCGCAAGCTATCAAACTGCTCGATGACCCAGAGGAGGGTATTCGACGGAAAGTCTTAAATCTTCTTTCACGTTTTTCGAGAGAGCAGCTGGAGGCTGCTTACCACTGTGATGGACCCGACGGACTAGACCCGCCGCAGTCAACTGGACTTCGTTGGTTGCTGAGCGATGATGCCCTGGATCCCGATAAGATAGAGCGCGCCCTTGATAGCCCTGATCCTGTCTCCCGCAGGTTTGGCGCGGCTGCTGCAGCTAGGTTGCACAAACAGAATAAGATCCCGCTCATCCGCGCGTCGACGGTCGCCGATCCTGACATCTCAGTCTTTGTTCGCCGTCTGCTTGACGGCTAGGCAGCCGAAACAAGCAAAATCGGGGGCTGGCCCAACCTTGGGCCATTACGACTGAGGCTGCCCCACGCTTCGCGGTTTCCCGAAGCGTGGGCACCATGGACGATCTGTTGTCGGGGCTAGTTTAGGTGGTGGGTCCATTTGATGAACCTCTACCCTCGGTCGCCGTCCGATAGCGGTGATTTTCGGCGGGTGGCCCATATCTCGCGTCCGTTGCGAGATCTGGGCTTGCTATGGCTAGCCAGGCGCGTCAAAATGATTGGCTTAATTTGGGGGCTCCTGTGTCGGATCGTTATCGAGCTCGCCGGGCTTCGGTCTCTAAGGAACGCTCTGGTCGCTCTTTCGAGCTCTCGGCAAGGGTTCTAGCTCTCTGCCTGGCAGCGTCTGTCATTGCCCTGCCAGGTTGTGGAAGCGGCGCTGGAGGTTCCGGTTCTCAACCGCCGCCTCCCCCACCTCCCGAAATCACCTCCGTGACCGTGAGTCCCGGAGCTGCTCAGCTCATCACCGGGAACAGTCAGTTGTTCACCGCGCAAGTCAAGGGCACCGGTGCGTTCAATGCCAGCGTGAACTGGTCGGTAAATGGCGTCAACGGGGGCAACGCTACCGTCGGGACGATTGTCGGAGGGCAGTATACAGCCCCGGCGACGCCACCCAATCCGAGTAGCGTCACCATCAAAGCTACAAGCGTGCAGGACTCGACCGTGTTCGGGACTTCCACCGCGACCGTTTATGGTTCTGCGGTGCTGACTTCGATGACTCCGGACGCAGCGAGTGCCAGTGAGCAAGTAACGTTCACCGTTGAGAACTTGAATGGTCCCAAGACGGCGGTTTTCTCCGGTGTCAACGGCACAAGTGTCTCCATGCCTGTGGTGCAGATTTCGAGCAGTCAAGTCACGGCTACAGTTCCTTACGGAGCGGCAACAGGGCCGGTCTATCTAAGCCTGATTCCGTTCCAGGGCGCGAACGAGACGACTAATTCGATCACTTTTACACGGCTGCCGAACCTACGCGTTCATGCCTCAAATAAAGACCTTTCATCCGGTGAGACCCTGCAGCTTGATTGGCGGCTGCTGGGAGCGAGCACCCCGAGCGTGGTGCGCTGGACAGCGGATTCTGGAAGCATTAACGCGCAGGGCGTGTTCCAAGCGCCGGTCGTTTCCAGCGAGTCCTATTCGCACGTTACCGGTTGCCTGCAGAATACCAGTTCGTGCGACACGGTCCTCCTCCGCGTTCTGCCTTTTCGGATTACGCCGTCCGATCCAATAGTCGATGTCGGGAGCACCATTCAGCTTGATGCCCTTCAGGATGGATCTCTTCTTTCGCCGCAATGGTCGGTGCTGGCTGGGGGTGGGAGCGTCACGCCGGGAGGCCTGTTTACGGCGCCATCGGTGGCTGCGAAGGCCGGTTCTGTGCCGATAGCGGCGACTGCAGGCTCGACAACCGAGCAGACATCCGTGGCCGTTTCCGGGGCGTTTGCTGGGCTGGTCAACCGAATCTATGACTATGCGGACTTTACTACTTTCAGACCTCCGGAGGCGACGTTCGTCAAGTCTATAGCCGTCAGCGGGAATAGAGCCTACACCTTGAGCCAGGGAGCATTCTTTCAGCCCAAGGCACCACCGTATGAAGCCCTTGACGTTTACGACATCAGCAATCCTGACCAGCCGGTCTGGATCGATGCTGTCGAGGCCGCGTCCAATACGCCAGCCAATCTATTCGCTTACGGGAACACGCTGTTTAGCCTCGACCTCAGCAATCTCATTGTTTACAGCCTGACGACGCAGGTACCAACTCTTACTGAGATTGTTCCTATCGCAGAGCCGTGGCAATGGACATTTAACAACGGGGTGCTGTATGTCATTCGCTCTGTGAGTACCAACGATATACCGCCGACGTTGCCCATTGATCTCTACAACGTGAGCACAGGAACAGTGGTTCACAACCAGTACGACCTGCCGGCACCATCGAGTTGTGGATTTGTAGTCTGCGGTATCGCTGGAAATGGCAACATTGTCTACGTGTCATGGCTCGTCGACGTTAATAACACTCCCACGTTTACAATTGGGACTTATGACATTTCCCAGTCGCCGCCAAGTTTGCTGTCAACGGTCGTGAGCAGCAGCAGCACCGAATATCACCTTCAGGTCTTGGGCAACCTTCTATTCGCGGATTCTCAGGTTTATGACATCTCGAATGTGACACCAGTCCCGGTTGCAACAATTCCTATAGTCTTGGGGACCGTTTGGGGTGTTGAAGGGAACAGCGTTTTGGCAAGCGGAGGCCGCTTCTTGGTATTTGGTGGCTCTGCGAACTACGCAGTCGTGAACATCAGTTCGCCGACTAAACCAACAGTGCAGGCGAACGTTCCCGATCTCATGAACTGGGACCTTTATAACCCAGCCACAGCAACATGGGCGACCAGCGGCCGCTTTTATGCTGCCGATGGCACAGGCGGATTCGCTGTCTACAATGTCGCATCGAATGGCGGTCCGGCGGCTGTGACGACAGAGCCAATTTTTGTTTATATCTACGATCAGGCGATCGAGGGGCAGAACCTTTATGCGGCGGTGCTCGAAGGGTCGGGCGCGGGAGGGTTGGCATGTTTCGACGTGAGCGGTGGCACACCAAATCTCCTTGGCACTTTGTTATATCCAAACGATTCGAGTTTTGCTCTACAGGTTTCGGGTACTCATGTTTTCTTAGGACTTGCGGACAGCCTGAAAGTCGTGGATGCGTCGACTCCACAGGCTCCGGTCGAGATTGGCAGCGTAGCCATTCCGGTCAACGCATTGGCGTTGTCAGGCAATACACTCTTCGCGGGCACAGGGGACGGACGGTTGGTTGTTTTTGATGTTTCAACTCCGGCATCACCCAAGCAAATTGCCAGCGTGACCATGCCGGCCCCGTATACCATGCGTTTGTCAGGAACCCTGTTGCTCGTTGCCGCAGGACAAAGCGGGTTCTGGGTGTTCGACGTTTCGCACCCGAGCGCGCCTGTGATGCTATCTCAGTTTTCGCCAAGCGTAAGTGTGCCGGTGTGGGATGTCGCGTCATTAGGGGGATCGGCCATCATGTTGGCGGCGGACAGTTCGGGCGTGGTCACGCTCGACATCTCAAATCCCTCTAAGCCTCAGCAGCTATATCAACAACAACTGCCGTTTCTGAACGCTTTCCCGGCCTCTAGTACCGCTGCCGGAATTGTACCGGCGTTTAGCCTCGCAACCCAGAATGGCCTCATTTACGTGGGTACAACGGCTGGGGTCATGTTTGCCTTTGATGCCACTATTCCCGCGACCCCGAGGCTAATGGCAGTCAATGTCGTGGGTGAAGACGATATTGATACGGTTTCGGTCATTACGCCTGGAAGCAATGCGCTGTATCTAGCAGTTCAGGGTGTGACCATGCAGCTCGATAACTCAGTTCCGCAAAATTCGATTGAACTGTACTATCCACCTGCTGCACTATCCACAGCAATTCCGATCGGCGATGTGGCTAAACGCCAGGGAATGACTGGAAACCCGAAGCTGGAATGGATGTCGAGACGGTCGGCTACGAACGCGCATACTCCAGACCGCTTTGGAGTTGTGCAGCGTGGGCGTAGCAAGTAGTCAGTTGACCCGGTGACTGCGGGGTTTCGCCAAGTCGAAATGCGCAATCCATCCGCGATCCGTTAGCCGGTTTACCGGTGCCTTTCATGTTCTTTTGTGCCATCCGTGGCCTTGCATGTTGTTGAATTTACGTTTTCAGGCGGATTCGAATCCCTCCCTCTCCGCCAGTTCCTTTTGGCCTTCTTCAGAAACCCAGTCAATGAGTGCTATGGCGATGTTACGCCAACAACCGCATAACTTTCGCCGACCATCCGGGAGCTGTCATGCTGTGGTTCAGAAGCAATGTTATTAGCAAGACGCAGAACTGCCGGGACCAGTATATGGGGCCAGTCCGCCAAGGTGCGGTCGGGGTGAGCACCGAACCCGGAGTGAATCCTTAAATCAGTACTTCCACATCTGGATTTCGCTTCCGCCACGCTCGAAATGGACCTCGTCCATTAGTTGGCGGATCAGGTAAACGCCGCGTCCGTGGTCGGCATACACGTTCTCTCGGCCCTTAGGATCGGGTACAAGGTCTGGACTGAAACCTGGCCCGGGATCTGCCACGCTAATTAAGATTCGGCCTTGCGGATCAGACTTCAACTGACAGCGGACCTGTTTTGACGGGTCATTACCGCATCCATGCACAACCGCGTTCGCCAAGGCTTCCTGAACTGCCAGCGCAACTTCAAAGCGCTTCTGTTCAGGGACCTCCAGCCGCGCTAGGGTTTCAGATATTGCGTCGACGACAGCAGCGATCGCCACGGGATCCGCAGGCACGCTGCGGTCGAGCAATTCAGTTAATGCGGTGTTTTCCGGGCCACCGCTAGACTCAGCCGGCACAGAGGCTCACTTTTGTTCTGGAATCCACCATAGGGATCGGAGATTTAAGCGAAGGATTCTACCGCTGCGTCGTCGTCATCGAAAATCTCGAACAGTTTGAGAACACCCACCAGGCGCAAGGTCTGCACCGCGAATTTGGAAGGGTTTGCGAGCTTGATGTTTCCACCCTGCTTCTTGATCAAAGCCAGAAATTGTACTAGCAAACCAATCCCGCTGGAATCAACCATGGGAACTTCGGAGAGGTTCATGACAATGCGAGTCTCCCGGTTGCGGAGTGCTTCCTCCAGGGTTTGGCGCAAGCCGTCCACGGCAGGGCCCATGCGGAGAGGCCCCCGAAGCTGAATTACCTGCACCTGCGAGCGTTTACGGACGTTTATGTCCAAACTGTCCTCCGCAAAAACCACGTGCCAGACATGGGTCAAAAGTGGCGATTCGGAACGCGTCCCAAGTTACGGGAACCGGCCGGGTATTGCAAGTGCGCGGGCGTTTCGGGAATGGTGAATTGATTTGCGATCGGCCCGCCTGGGGAAACTGGGCACAACCATTGGAGTGCGACTCAGAAACGGGTGAAAGGGATAGAATAAATATTTCATCCTGAAGGGTCGAAATTTTGACATAATCGGTGGCGCCCAAAGGGACGGATCATGCGCACGGCGACTTCCCGGAGTGAATTGGCCCGTTTCGCAATTGTGATCGTGACCACCGACGAAAGGGTGCGTCCGGAGGCCGAGACCTATCTGGCAAGCGATCATGACCTACTTGTGGTTCAGACTTGGGATGAACTGACAGCATTGATCAACAAGCACCCGCCGGACGCCGTACTGCTGGACCTCGACACAGTGGGAGAACGCAGCCAGGACGGAATCACCGCCCTGGCCGAACTTCGCGCCCTGGAACCGGACCTGGTGCTTGTGGGGTTGACGCGCTCGAATAGCCGCAACCTACATCTGCAGGCGGTTGCCGCCACGGTCGATGAATATTTTGTGGCGCCCATCAATTTCGAGGAAGTCCGGGACGTGCTGAACCGGGCGCTGGAGAAGCGGGCGCTGAAGATCGAGTGCCAGCAACGACAAAGTGAGCAGATCGAGCGAGAGTCATTTTGCGATCTGATCGGCGGCAGCGAACCCATGAGGCGCGTGTATGACGCTATTAGGAGGGTTGCCGATAGCACCAGCACCGTGCTGATCCGGGGGGAGAGCGGAACCGGCAAGGAACTGGTAGCGCGCGCGATTGTTGCGCTTGGGCCGCGCGCACAAAAGCCTTTCGTCAGTCTCAACTGCGCGGCTTTACCGGAGAACCTGATCGAGACCGAGCTGTTCGGACACGAAAAGGGTGCCTTTACAGACGCACGCACGGCACGGGCTGGTCACATCGAACTGGCACATACCGGCACGCTGCTGCTGGACGAAATCGCGACTCTGGGTCTGGCCCTGCAGTCCAAGCTCCTGCGCGTGCTGGAAGACCGGGCCGTGACCCGGATCGGGGGACAAAGCGCCAAAAAGATCGACTTCCGTCTCATCGCGGCCACCAACGAAGACCTGGAGGAACTGGTGCGAGCCGGCCGTTTCCGCGAAGACCTCTATTACCGCATTAACGTCGTGCCCATTTTTCTGCCCGCGCTGCGGGACCGGCCGGGGGACGTACCCCTGCTGCTAGACCATTTTCTCCGCTCTTACTGTGCCTCTAACAACGTTCCCTTGAAGCGCTTGGACCCGGAAGTTACACAGATTCTGGAGGAGGATACCTGGCCGGGTAATGTGCGCGAACTCGAAAACCTGGTGCAGCGGCTGGTACTGATGGTAGACGGACCCGTGGTCAAGGTCCAACATCTGCCGCAGCGGCTTCTTTACAACAGTACAGCCAGCCAGGAGTCTATGCTGATTCCCGAAGGAGGCGTCAACTTCGATGAGGAAATCGCGAAGATCGAGGTGGCCTACTTGACTGCGGCGCTCCGGCGCTCCGGCGGCAGCAAGATTGGAGCGGCGCGGCTGCTGCAGGTCGATAAACAGAAAATGCACTATCTTTGCCGCAAATATCGCGTCGGCAGAGATTGAAAATTTAACTCCCGATCCAGCATGGATTAAAATCTAATCTATGCTGGATCAATCTTTAATACTTTCGAAGGGCTCGGCCCAGAGCCGGGTTCCTGTTCTCTGCTCCAGAACCACGCTTAAGTGTGTGATGTGGTTGTGTTTTTAGGGATTGGAGCAGAACTCGCCCCGAGTTGGCATTGGAGTTGCTACCTGCATAGCCGAGTAGGGCGGACGAAATCAAACAGGAGAAACGAGAATGTCGATTCAGAAGAAATCTTTGATCGGTAACCTGACGGCGGCCAAGAAGGCCATCATTGCGACAAGCGTTGCTTCCAGCAGCGCGGTTGTGGCCAAGACGCCGCACCTGGCTAAGACGCCAGCTATGGCCAAGACACCGGCCCTGGCCAAGACGCCTGCCCTGGCTAAGACACCGGCCCTGGCCAAGACGCCTGCCCTGGCTAAGACACCGGCCCTGGCTAAGACACCGGCCCTGGCCAAGACGCCTGCCCTGGCTAAGAGGGTTTAGGCTAACGATGCTGCCGAACTGTGAGGAGGGTCCACTGCTCAGAGTGAGCCCTCCTCTCTTTCGGTGTGGTACTCCTCACCAGATTTTCCGCTGGATAAACTCGCGGACGGTCTCCCACGCAAATCCTACGACGCTTTTCCTTCTGACCTCGATCTTTGCCTCTCCTGACATTCCTGGCCGCATGATCCCGCCCGGGTTGGAAACCAGAACGGTTGCCACGTAGTAGCTCGGTGGAGCAATCCCTTTGTATTTCTCGTCCTGCACGAGCCCGGACGCGAGTTCCGAAGAAACACGCCCAATGGAGCTAACCTCGCCCCGAATGGGCTGAAACAAAGAGTCCAGCCTTAAGGACGCCGGAGCGTCGGGCCTGATGCGCTGGACCTGAAATTCAGGGATGAATATCCTCGCCTTAAGAGTCCTGATGTCATCCACGTCGGCCAACTCGTCTCCTTCCTGAACGAACGAACCCAGCCGGTCCTGGAGCCTGGGCGTCGCCACGATGCCCGAAATCGGACTCGCGACCTGGAGGGCAGCTACCTGCTCAAAAACGGAGCGGTAACGTCCGAGTTGGGATGCGCGCTCGGCGCGTGCGATCCCGACGTTCGCGTAATTCAGCTGCGCCTCACGGGCTTTGGCTTCCGCGGTGCGGAGACCGACCCTGACTTCATCGGCCTCTGCCTCGAGACGCACATCGCGCAGAACGAACAGGGGGGTGCCGGCTGCCACCGGCATCCCTTCGTCTGCCAGAACCTCTGTGATCTGTCCGGGCACGGCCGCGCGTATGACCGCGCGCTGCTCTGGTTCGAGAACAAAGCGGCCACTTACGGTTTCGCGCCACACAGGCGCGAACAAGGTCAGGACGACCAAGGCTGCGCCTGCGGCCTTATACGGCGCCTTCCACCACATCCGAAAACTTTCTTGTTTATCTAGATAGAAATCCTTCATAAACCTCACCGAGGATCGCAGACGTGCTCTCAAAATCAGCAATGCGAGCAGAAATGCCGGCAGGAATGCCCACTGAGGGTTAAAGCGGGAGAATATGTTATAGAGGAGGCGCACCACGGCAAACAGAACGATGTAACTGTATAAACCAGAAATCAGGGCATAACCTACGAACAGCCAGCGCCGCCGGGAGATCAGGTAAGGAACTTCCACTTGCAGATGGAACACGTTGCGCTTCACCCAACTCGAAAGATAATCGGTCGAACTCTCCTTGATCGTCGGGATACCGACCAGCTCACCAAAAAGATAGTAACCATCCAGCTTGATGAGCGGGTTCAAGTTCATGAGAACCACCGCCACCCCCGTAATGAGCATGATTTTGTAAGCGAAATCATGAACCGGATTACCTGCTGGAGTTCCCCACCAGACGATGCTCGCCACGGAACAAAACATGAGTTCAACCCAGATTCCGGCGAGAATGGCCGCCACTCGCGGCCACTTGCCTCCGTAAACGTACACCTCACCGACATCGCAAAAGAAGGCAGGGGAAAGGTATACGAGCATGAAGCCCATCTTGTGCACTCCACCGCCGAAGTGCTTGCAGGTCAAGCCGTGCGCGGATTCGTGGAAAAACCCCAGTCCACAGAACAACAGCCAGAACTCGGCCAAGTCCGCCGCACCCTTATCCGTGAAGGTGTAGTACCGCACCGTGTCGCGCCAGATTTCACTCCATCCGTTCACGAAGATGAGAGCCGAGACCCCGAACATTCCCAAGGTGAAGAAGGTGAACCATTTTGTGTAAACAAAGCGGAGACGCGTGTGCAGCCAGGTGAGAAAACGGTCGGGATCCCAGGTGGAGAACGTCATCATCGACAAATCTATCTTTTTCCTGGCCCGGCGCCGGCGTTCGTCCGCCAGTTTCTGGCTGGCGGTGCTGAGTTCCGCGGACGTTCTGTACCAGATTCCACCCTCCTCAAGTGATTCGGCAAATTCCCGTACTTCTGCTTCAGTGAAAGCTATGCCGGTCTCTTCCTGGAAAAGCTGCGTGACCTCGGAGTACGAGCGCTCTCCGTTGAACAGTTGCACCAGCTTCCACTGCTCCGGGCTGAAACGCAAAATGTAACTGCCGCCCGGAATCATTGCGACCATGGTCGGGACACCGCCCTCAACCTGCTCGCGCGCGATCAGCTTGGGATGGAGGCGGGGAAATGCCTTTCCGATCCTGCGGGCGGGCAGTTCAGGAAGCGCCACGTTAAGGACTTCGGCAAGATTCATTGCGGATTCTTCAAGCGGATATTGGCGGTCATCCCGGGTCGCAGATCGGCAACGGATCCTTGCAATTCAGCCGTGATGTCGATCGTGTCGCTGGACGGGTCGACCACCGGGCCCACGAGCACGACTCTGGCCTCGTGGAGATCACCGGGACTCGTAGACGTCACCACGATGAGCTCCGTGCCCTTCCGCATGCGACCCAGATAAGCTTCTGGAAGGGCAAATTTCACACGCAAAGGTGCGACTGCCGAGATCCAAAACAGGCGATCATTCTTTGCCACCTCCTGCCCCGCGCGAAGATAGCGTCGAGCTACGACGCCATCAAATGGAGCTGTGATTCTGGTTTTTTCCAGTTCAAGCTCCAGAGACCGGAGCGTCTCTTGCGCAACTCTCAAGTCCTCTCGTTGGCGCTCTACCTCAAATTCGGTTGCATCGTATTGGTACTTCGCCTTCTCTTCTTCGGACTTGGCGATAATGTTGGCGGCCCATAGCTGTTCGGCGCGGTCACGCTGGGCGTGCGCCACTCTCGCGCTGGCCTCCCAGTTCTTAAGATCCGCTTCCGTGCTTCGCGCCTTGGCGGCAGCAGCATCCTTGTCAGCCGTGAGCTGCCGGTCGTCAAGCTGGGCGAGAATCTGTCCCTTTTTTACGGCTGTGCCGGTCTCGACGAAAACCTGCGCCACGACTCCGTCGCGCTGAGCAGCCAGATCGATCTGATTCTCCACCACGATTGGTCCGGAAGCGATGTAGTCTGTGGGCGCCGCTTGCATCTGACGCGTTGTCTCAGCAGCGGGCTTTGGAGGAAGGGTTGCGGCCGCTCCCACAGGGATAGGATTGGAACTGCACTCGCACAGCAAAACAGTTGTCGCGAACATTGCAAGTAGCGCCCAACCGCAAGGTGAAGACTTCTGCATAACCGCTCCCCTGAACCCGATTTCCTGCTACCAACCGAACCACGACCATAACTTGCCCCAAAGCCACATCGCGGAGCCACGTAGCAATACATAGCCGGCGGGATGCCAGCCCACGAACACTTTGCCGTGTCCCTGCATGCCGGGACGGAGCGCCCCATCCTGGTTGGACACATTCACGCGGGCAATAAAGACCCGCTGTTCGGACTCCACCTGGCTCTGTGGACTGACGACCGTTACATCGCCTCCGAAAGTGCGCAGAGGAAAGCTTTCGAGCTTGATGGATGCGTGCTCACCTTTTTCGATTAGCGCCGTGTCATTCTCAGGAACGGCAACATCAACGGTGACATGTGAGGTTTCAATAATCTCCGTAAAAGTGTCGCCGTGCATGAGGCGTCGGCCCACAGAGTTCTGTACTTGCGCGGTGGTCACGACCCCATCAAAAGGAGCCCTGATGGTAGTGCGATCCAATCGTTCGCGAGCGCGCGTCAGTTCCGACCTGAAGTAGTCGACCTTCACTCGTTCGGTTCCTGCCAGCGTTCCGTCATTCTGTGCCAGAGCGCGATTCATCGTGGCCGTAGCTTCTGCGTATTTGGCCTCTGCCGCAGCCAAGTCAGCACGATAGCTCCAGTCTTCCAGTTCAGCAAGTACCGCACTCTGCCTTACATAATCGCCTTCACGGACGAATACGTTCTTGACCACGCCGTAGATGCCGGCCTGCACTTGCGCGGATCGTGCCGAAGCTACGGTTGCGTCGCCTGCAACACGCATGGGCAGCGGACAAAATATGAGAAAGAGTCCTGCGGTCGCAGCCAGGGCGATCATTAGCCCGCGCCGTCGTTTATCCATTGCCAGGAAGCGCTTTTTCCTTTGCAGCAGCGGCTCCAGAAGATTGATGAATGGGACTTCCCGGTAGAGCGAAGCATTGCGCAGGGCAACGGTGGCTTGACCGGCCAGCACCTTAATGATCTCGAGATGAGCGACGGTGAGGAAATCGGGATCGCTGCTCTCAAAAGACAGAATGCCGAGGCGTCCCTGATCATCGATGAGCGGAAGGGCATAGAAACCGCGCATTCCAGTCGCCGAGAAATAGGCGGCAAACCTCGCCTGAGTTTCCTGGCGAGGGTCGTCAATGTGATCGCCGTGTTGGCTGACGTTGGTTTCTTTCGTCGAAATCGACGCCCACTCCAGCATTTCTTTCAAACCGGAAACGGCGGGGTCGGCGGGATTGATCTGCGTCATGCCCGAGATAGCTTTAAGCTGCAGTGCGCCGCGCTGTTCCAGGGCAATTGCAGCACGTTCGAAGGGAACGATGGCCTGGGTATGGTTCACCACCGATTGCAGCACGCGATCCAGGTTGAGCGTGGAGGTAATCTCACCGCTCACCTGAACCAGGGTTTGCAGGATCTCAACCTTGCGCTCAGACTGCAACAAGCTGGCATTGTGCAGAGCATTGCTGGCCGTTTCGCAGATGTTGGTCAGAAGGAACTGATCATCTTCGTCGAAAGGCTGACCGTCCAGGCGATTGACGGCCTCGATCACGCCCACCAGGTTCTCATGCTCCAAGAGAGCCGCCGCAACCAGGGAGAACACCGCCCCATCTTCATGACCGGCATTGCGCTTTCGCAGGCGCTCGTCAACAGGGTCGTCGATCAGCACGGGCTCGCCATTGTCGGAAATGTCTCCTGCAATGCCTTCGCCAGGTTTCTGCAATTGACCGACGGAGACGGTAGGGTCGAATCCTTCTGAGCTCACCAATTCGAGAGCGTCATTGTTCACCATCCACAAATTGATACCCTGGACGCTCATCACCTCTTGGAACTTCTTGGCGATGGTACCAAGCAACTCGTCCATCTCCAGGGTGGAGTTGAAAACCTTTTCCAGGTCATACATCTGGGTGACGCGGCTTATGGAATGAAGACTAGTGTTGCGCTCGCTTTCGTAGGATAAGGAGGCAGCCAGGGCCGGGGCTGCCAATTGCGCGATTTGGTGCAGCGCTTCGTGCACCTCCTCCGGAAATGTCTCTTCATAGCTGATCAGCTCGATCGCGCCGAACAGAATTTCACCGACCAGCAGGGGCATATAGGCGAGAGAGGTGACGGTGCGCCGGATATCGAGGTGCGCGTAGTCTTCCCGCGCCAGATGGCTTGCCTCGAACTGTGCAAATTCCCGGGTTTCCGCCACTGTGCCGAGCGTCCCGGTGTTGAATTCCATTCCCCCGGCGACGGTGATCCCACCGGCGGTGGCTTTCGGAATCCAGGAGGGGTTTCCCTGGTCCTCGATGACGTACACCACAACCGCAGTGCCCGGAAGCAGTTGTGCAACTTGTTCAGCTGTCACTTGGGAGCGTGGGCCCACCTCCGGCCGTGCCAGCAGGGCTGCGGCGAATTCCGCTACGGGAACGGCGAATTCGGATCTGTGAGTCGCCATGAACGGCGCTCCTAATGGTGCTATTCGTCGCGAAGCACTTCGTCCGCCTTAGGGGGATTGCCGGCGACTGCGCCGACGGATTCGGCATCTTAAGCTGCTCGCACGAACAGGTCAACCTTTCATTGGAGTCTTACGAGCAGAGGGCTCAACCTGTTGCCCAAAGCGAGCTTCAACAACACGGGGAAGATTGAGGTGGCAGGCGCGGGCTCGACCGTGATATTAGACCCGGACACATCGTTCATCGGGGTACGCTGACGGCCAGCGGAGGCGGCGTCATCGGCGCTACAACCACCAATAGGCGAACATGCCGTCATCCTGGAAGGTTTCGCGGCCGTAGTCACGAACGCGGAACCCTCGAGGCATTCGACGGTGCAACAGTGTCTTGGATAGAACCATCAACAACACCGGCAACATTGTGCTGGCGGAGTGGACGGTAGGCCCGGAGTCAGCGGTATAATCCCTCCCTCTCCTCCATGTTTTCAAGCACTTGCGAGACCTGCAATCCGCTTTGCACTCCGTTAGTCCGAGCTGCTCGTGCTAGCCCTACAGCCACATATGCCAACACGCTCCTTTCAAATATTGCCCTATTGACAGTGCATTCGCTCGGTGAGAGACTGCGCTCGCTGGCCGCGAAACTGGTTCGCCCGCTCGCCCGCTACAGCCCACCCAGTTCTGCAGCCGCAGAATCGCAGGCGCCCCGGTTATGAGTACATTTTCCAGCGTTGATCGGGAATCGTTCCAGAAGTTTTTGGCGAGCGCATTTGCGGTGCAGCAGAGTCAGATGGATAGTCAGTCGCTCACTGCCATTGTCGAGGCCGGACGGTTGATCAGGCGCGGAGAGCTTGACGTGGATGGGGCTGTGCATCTGATCGTCGACCGTACGCGAAAAGTGGCCAACACGGCCGGAGTCGCCAGCGGTCCAGTAAGCAGTGTCCAGCCTCCCTTGCCGGAACTCGACGAAGACGATCGAAGTTCCGGGGCCTTCCTGTCACACTTGGCGAGCGCGCTATCCACACGCGCCACCGGTGCAGTTTCAGCAGATGGGGCGCTCGAGCTAGCTCTCAATGATATTGCCGAACAAGCACGCCTGGCGACAAAAGCGAGTGCGGCGGCGATCGCTCTGATGCGCGGGGAGGAAATGGTCTGCCGTGCCGCCACGGGAAAGAATGCCCTGGAGTTAGGTGAGCTCTTGAATGCACCTTCCGGACTGTCACGCGACTGCATACAGACCAAAGAAACGCAGTGCTGCGCCGACACCGAAGCTGACTCACGTATCGATGCCGACGCATGCCGACGTCTTGGCGTTCGCTCGTTGCTCGTTTTTCCCGTGCTCAAGCAGGGGGAGTTAGTTGGACTCTTTGAGATTTTCTTCCCACGCCCGCAAGCCTTTGGGGACTCTGATATTCAAACTCTGCAGGCTCTTTCGCGCCAAGTCTTGATCAATGTTAGCTGCGCTGCCGAGCTCTCCACTCCTCCGCCCACGGATGAGCCGGCAATCGCTGCCGATAGCATGGATGCGTGCCTCGCGACATTCCAGGTCCGCCCGCCGGAAGTGAAGACTGCTCAATTCCACCTTCGTGACCCCTGGACGCCGTTGCTGGTCACTCTGGTGGTTGCTCTGGCTCTGTTGCTGGGCTGGATGCTCGGCCGAGTTACGTCGCGGGGGACTGCACACCTAAAAGGACCACCGGCAATGGTTGGGGCAAAGCGGGATGCGGCGCCCCCGCAACCCGAGAAGACCACGCAAGCCGAACCGAGTCCTCCACCACCAGTCCCCTCGAGGGCAAGAAGCCCCGAAATGCCCCCCGGCGGTTTGGTGGTGTATCAAGACGGAAAAGTCATCTTCCGTCTGAAGCCGTCTCCGGCCCCCGGCGAGCCATCCGCCCCGGATCCCGCGGTGGGTTCCCCGGGGAAAGCAAGCGTGCGACTGCTCCAGCGGGTCGAACCGGAGTATCCGGAGGCGGCAAAGCAACAACACATTCAAGGTGCGGTCGTCCTGGAAGCAAAGGTGGGCCAAGATGGCACGGTGCAGCACCTTGCCGTGATTAGCGGCAACTCGATGCTGGCCACCGCCGCATCCGATGCGGTTCTCAAGTGGCGTTTCAAGCCCCTTGTGCAGAACGGCCGCGGGGCGCCATTTCAAACCAGAATCAAAGTCGATTTCGTGCTGCCTTGACATTCTGTTTGACGTTCAGACTTCATACTCATCCTCATAATTATTGATGGGGTTGCCGCAGCAAATTCTCTCGAATTGTTTCCGCGTAACTCGGGAACAATCGCCAAGCGCAATCAGGGTTTCGGCAGCGCCGGAACTTCCATTCCCCGATGGTTCGCCTGATGGTACGATATCCGCCTGTTTCAGGGTTCTGGATATTGGAGTCACGAGAGATGAGATCCTCCCGCACTATGGCGTCGCCCCGAGTGGTCAGCATTGAGGATTTCCGCCCCATCGCGCGCCAAAGGGTGCCGAGACCGGTGTTTGACTACCTCGACGGTGGGGCCGAAGGCGAGGTCACGCTGCGGGAGAATTGCCGGGTATTTAACGATGTCACTTTTCGGCCGCGGCATGCGGTCGCGCTCGCGGGCTGCGATTTGCACACGCGCGTTCTTGGGTTCGATCTTTCTCTACCGTTCTTGCTGGCGCCCGTCGGGTACAGCCGCCTTATGCATCCTGGAGGCGAGGTGGCCGCGGCGCGAGCTGCCGGCAGGGCTGGCATTGGCTATATTCTCTCGACCATTTCCGGGCACAAGCTGGAGGATGTAAAGGCCGGTTCTACTGGACCGGTTTTCTATCAGCTCTACCTGATGGGCGGCCGCGGGGCCGCCGAGGCCGTCATCGAAAGGGCGCGTGTGGCAGGGTTTTCCGCGCTCGTCGTCACCATTGATACTCCAGTGTCCGGAATTCGCGAGCGCGATTATCGCAACGGCATGAAGGAACTCATCAGCGGCGGACCGCTGGAAAAAATTCCTTACGTTCCGCAAGTGCTGTCGCGTCCCGGTTGGCTCATCAGCTTCCTGCTGGATGGCGGGATGCCTGGACTTCCGAACGTCGTTGTCCCAGGCAAAGGGCCGATGCCACTGGTCGACATTAATGCTGCCTTGGCGGAGTCCGCCGTGACTTGGGCAGACCTGCGCTGGATCAGGGAGCTTTGGCGCGGTCCAATCGTGGTCAAGGGGGTACTGACGGGCGATGATGCACGGCGCTCCATTGATGAAGGGGCCGCGGCCATTTCGGTTTCGAATCATGGCGGGCGGCAGCTCGACGGCCTTCCTGCCTCTTTGCGAGCGCTGCCCGAGGTAGTGGAAGCAGTGAAAGGCCGGATAGAGGTGCTGATGGATGGAGGCATCCGTCGTGGCACCGACATCGCCAAGGCCATCTGCCTGGGTGCGCGCGCGGTGTTGTGTGGGCGCGCCTACGCCTACGGCTTAGCGGCCGGCGGTGAAGCTGGGGTCGATCGAGCGATCGAAATCCTGCGGGCGGACCTCGAACGCACTCTCAGGCTGCTCGGTTGCCCCTCGGTCGCCGCCTTGGATCGCTTCTACGTGAATGTTCCAAAAAGCTGGGGATCAAGCTGATCTGCAGTTGTGAAGGCGTTGCGTCGCTGACCTCACTTCAGCGGTTCGTCTCTGTACGCAGCAGACTCCGTTCGCCAGGAGGATGTCATGCAGTGGACTCAAGTCTACGACCCGTTTGGTCATTGGTGGCTCTCCACGCTGGTTGCGGCTCTTCCTATCATCATTCTCTTTGGGTTGCTGGCTGGCCTGAAAGTCAAGCCGCACTGGTGCGCCATCGCCGGTGCTTCGACGGCCGTGGCGGTTGCAATTGTCTTCTTCAGGATGCCGGCCGCGTTGGCTGCAGTCAGCTTTGGGTACGGTGTTGCCTTCGGAATATTGAAAATAGCCTGGATCGTTCTGGCTGCGGTCTACCTCTACGACATTTCAGTCGAGACCGGGCAATTCGAAGTCATGAAGGAGTCGGTGGCTGGAATTACTCCTGACCGGCGCCTTCAGGTGCTGCTGGTTGCTTTCTGTTTTGGCGCATTCATCGAGGGGGCGGCGGGCTTCGGTGCGCCGGTTGCCATCGCTGGAGCCTTCATGATCGGCCTAGGGTTCAAACCCTTCCATGCCGCTGCATTGAACCTGATCGCCAACACCGCACCGGTGGCTTGGGGCGCTATCGGCACACCGGTTCACACGCTTGCAGCGGTAACATCTTTGCCGGAATCCGATCTCAACGCGATGATTGGCCGCATTCTTCCCTTCACCGCGATCATCGTCCCCTTCTGGCTGGTCAGAACCATGGTCAGTTGGAAAGAGACCTTCGAAGTATTTCCCGCAATCCTGGTGGTCGGCATTTCGTTCGCTCTCACTCAGTTCTTCTGGTCGAATTACGTAGACAGCAATCTGGTCGACATCATGGGTGGCGTCGTCTCGATTGTCGCTGTCTTGATTTTCCTGCGATTCTGGAAGCCGAAGAAGATTTGGCGCTTTGATTACGACGATAAGGCGACGGTCATGACGCGACCGCCGGCGGCCATCACGGACGACATTGGCGGCGAATGGGCTGCGGAGAAGTTCGATGGACTCGTCAAAGTGCGTGCTTACACCACTGGACAGGTCCTTAAGGCGTGGATGCCTTTCGCGATCCTCTCCCTGTTTGTGCTGCTGTGGGGATTGCCCAAGATAAAACTAGCAATGAACCAGGCCACCACACCGGCTTTCCGGGTGGTGCTTGCCGATGGCAAGGCCCGCCCCGGTCCGCCGGGATGGGATGTGCCCTACCTGCACAATGCCGTCTCTCGCGCTGTTCCGGTGGTTGCGAAGCCGACTCCCGAGGCGGCTCGATACGATTTCAACTGGCTCTCGGCCACCGGGACTGGCTGTTTCTTTGCCGCGGTCGTCTCTGGATTCCTGCTTGGCCTGGGTCCGCTGCAATTGATGAAAATCTTTTGGAAAACGCTGGTGCGAATGCGGCTCGCCATGATTGCGATCTCATTCATGTTGGGGTTGGGCTACGTGACGCGCTACTCGGGTCTGGACGCCGTGCTCGGCCTCGCGTTCACCCGCACCGGATGGTTGTATCCATTCTTCGGGACATTCCTGGGATGGCTGGGAGTTGCGCTCACCGGCAGTGATACATCCTCGAATGCGCTCTTTGGCAGTCTGCAGAGAATTACGTCTCAACAACTAGGCATCGACCCGGTCCTCATGTGCGCGGCCAATAGCGCTGGAGGTGTCATGGGAAAAATGGTGGACGCGCAGTCCATCACAATTGCCACTGCCGCCACCGAGCAGGTCGGCAATGAGGGAATTATTTTCCGTTTTGTGGCGTGGCACTCGGTGGCACTGTGTTCGATCGTCGGAGTAATTGTGCTGCTCTACGCCTATGTTTTTCGATCCGCCGTACCCCATGGGTTGCTCTTCGTAAAATAGCGGGCAACCGGAATTCGGAGCCTCGGAAGCGCGGTGACATAGTAGCGGCCGAACTTCCGGGAAATCCGCCTGGCCCGAAGGCCTGGACTATGGGATCACCGCCTGTACCGGGGTCGAGCGGGCACTCTCCTGTCCGCTGGAATTCACCGCTGTAGCAGCATAGTAGTACGTCTGGCCCGAGGTGACGGTGCTGTCCGTGTAAGCGGTGCTCGGATTTGCTGTTGAATTGAGCTTGGAATATGTGCCGCTCGCGGCATTGCTGCGATAAATGTTGTAGCCCACCACTTGCGAAGTGCTGGAATCCCACCAAAGGTCGACGCTGTGCTGCGGCACCATACCAACACCGGTCAGAGATTCAAGCGCCTGTGAGTTGGCAGCGTTGCTGGCGAATGACAAAGACCCGGACGCCGCCCCGCCGGACTGTGGTGTGAATGTCACGTTGTACGACACATTCCCACCCGCCGCGATCGTAAGTGGGAAACTGGCGCCATCCAATACAAACTGGGAACTGCTGCTGGCGGCAGAAGAAATTGTCACACTTGCACCGTTAGCGCTCATGGTGATTGCCTGAGTCGCCGTGCTTCCAACCGTCACGTTGCCGAAGTTCAGCGGTGCCGGAGCTATCACCAACTGGCCCGGGGCGGCAGTCGTTCCTGTACCCGTGAGAGGAATGGCCAGCTCGAAACCAATAAAGAACAAGCTCCCTCCGGCAGTACCGGCCGACTGTGGAGCGAAAGTCACGTTCACTGTAACGCTTTGCCCTGGGCCCAGGGTCAAGGGGGGCGTGGGCCCACTCATCGAGAATCCGCTGCCTGTCATCTGGAGGGCAGAGAGGGTTACGTTCCGCTGACGAGCGTTCGTAAGCACTACTGGTACGGTGGAACTGCTTCCTATCGCCACTTGGCCAAACGACGCAATCGAGGGGCTGGCGGTTACCAAACTTCTGCTCACGCCTACACCGCCAACCTCAAACCCAACGTTAGGGTTCGATGCATTACTGGAAAATCGGACAAATCCTCCTGCCCATCCCGGTGCGGTGGGAGTGAAGCTTATACTCACATTAATACTCTGTCCCGCCGCCAGAACCAGCGGCAAGGTCAAGCCAGGCGCAGTGAATTCGGTACTTCTAAACGCAACTCCCGAGACAGTCACACTCGTCTGTCCGTTGTTCGTCAAAGTAACAGACAAGGTCTCGGTCTGATCGACAACGATCGCGCCAAATCGAAGTAGGTCCGAAGGTGTGCATGCAAGTTGCGGCGTAGTTGCGCCGGCGCTCCCGGGCATCATGCCGAGGAGCAAGATCGCTACGCCGACGGTGAAAAAGTGGACTGTGCGGACAAAGAGAAATTTGGGGCTGGACCGGGGGAGTCGCATACCTTCCAATTTGAAGGCTTGCGGCGGAGAAAAAAGATTACGGCAGTACAGTCAAGTCACTAGGCCGGTTGGCCAATAGGATCAAATTGGCTTTCCCTCAGAAAGGCAGGAAGACGATTCCCCCGGGGGAAGGCCCTACTTGCGCTAACGGCGCAGATCCATGGCGGCATGTCTGGCTGGAGGGCTCGAACCGAAAAGAAGGGATTGTTCTTAAAATCACGATTTCACTGATAAACGGAGTTCTGAACGAAATCGCCTGTATGCAAACCAATCCCTTTTCACCTTCGGGACAAGAATCACGCCCGTACATGGGCCGATTCAGCCCGTAGCTAGAAGATTCTGCACTTGGGGTCTAATCTGCAGCCCGGCTTGATGCGCGGAACGCTTTTTGGACGAGGGTGTAGCGGGCCGCGCCAATGATGCCGCAGTCGTCGTTGAGCACGATCCTAACCGCCATGTCCTTGAGCAGCGCTTCCATGCGACCTTTATCCAGGAAGGATTGCAGGAACAAAGGGTCTTTCATTTTGGGTACGATCTTCGCCGCAATACTGCCCCCGATAAAAATGCCCCCAGTGGACATAAACCTTAACGCGGAGTTCCCCGTCTCCGCGCCGAAGACGCTCACGAAGGTGGACAAGGCTTGATCACAGATCGCCGCCTTCCCCTCCAGTGCCAGCTGCGAAATCAGAGCAGGAGAGTCATGCGTCGCGTCCATCTGTTGTCGCAGCCACTCCGGTTCGTCCGCTTTGTGTGCATCCCGAAGAAAATCGTAAATATTCTTGATCCCAGGCCCGGAGAGAATTCGCTCGCAGCTGATACGGCCGTACTTCTTCTGAAGGTATCCCAGCAATTCCATTTCGAGGTCATTCCGGGGCGCAAAGTCGGCGTGCCCCCCCTCGCAAGCAAAAGGATGATGGCGAAAGCCATCCCAGAAGAGTCCTGCCATCCCGAGCCCCGTGCGCGCGGAAATTACTGCCCTGTTTCCTTCGGCATCTTCGGCCCCTTCGCTCAAAGTGATGAAATCCTTCGACTCAAGGGCATCGATGCCATATGCGTAAGCCTCCAGATCATTGAGCAGACCAACCGAATTGAGCTTGAGCTGTTTTGCCACCTCACGCGAATCGATGATCCAAGGCAGGTTGGAAATCTTGCTGCGGCCTCCTCTTACCGGCCCAGCTACCCCCAAGCAGGCGCTGTGTACCGGTATGCCTTCGGTTCTTATGAACTCGGCCAGAATCGTGGAAAGCCCGTCGTGCTGCTGGCTCATGTAGGTCTTCTCAACCGCACATTGGAGCCGATTGCCTTCGGTTTCGAAAGCAGCGAGCCGAGTCCGCGTAGCGCCAATGTCACCCGCAAGAATCATGTGGCAATCTCCCTCCATTGCCGGCCATCGAGTTCCAGCAATTGATCGGCCTCCGAGGGGCCCCAGGTGCCGGATGCATAGTTCGGGAATTTGCGCGGAGGCAGCGCCTTCCATACATCTAATACCGGATCGACCACCCTCCACCCAGCTTCGACCATATCGGCACGCTGGAACAGAGTCGCGTCTCCGATCATGCAGTCATATAGCAAGACCTCGTAACCCGTATAGGCATCTGTGCCAAAATACTTCGAGTATTCAAAGCTCATGTCCACCGATCCAACTCGCAGGAGAGCTCCTGGAATCTTGGCGCCGAAGCTCAGCGAGATTCCTTCCACTGGTTGAATCTGTATCACTAGCGTATTCGTGTGCAGCTTATGGAATGGAGTGTTTCGGAACAGTTCAAAGGGCATGCGTTTGAACTGGATGGCGATCTCAGTGTGGCGCCGCGCCATGCGCTTGCCGGTTCGCAAATAAAAGGGAACGCCGGCCCATCGCCAGTTATCGATGTTGAGTTTCAGCGCTACGAAGGTTTCTGTCCGCGATTCGGGAGCAACTCCCGGCTCCGATCGATAGCCGGGCATTTTTTCCCCGGCAAGCATCCCCTCCCCATATTGCCCGCGCACGCTGCGTTGCAATACGTCTTCGGAATTCAGAGGCAGAATCGAATGCAGGACCTTGGCTTGCTCATTGCGCACGGCATCGGCCTGAAAAGATACCGGTGACTCCATGGCAGTCAGGCTCAGCAGTTGCATGACGTGGTTGGGAACCATGTCGCGGAGGGTTCCTGCATTGTCGAAGTAACCGCCGCGGCGTTCGACTCCGACCGTCTCGGCATTCGTAATCTGCACGTGGTCAATGTAACGCCGGTTCCAGATCGGCTCGAAAATGGCATTGTCGAAGCGGAACACCATGATGTTCTGCACGGTTTCCTTGCCCAGGTAGTGATCAATGCGGTAAATCTGATTTTCCTGCAGGACACCTTTGATCTCGCGGTTCAACGTTTTTGCGGAATCCAGATCGTGGCCGAAGGGTTTCTCGATCACAATCCGCCGCCAGCGGCCATTCTCCTGGGTCGACAGCCCAGATTTCCCCAATTGCTGAACGATGGGCGCGAAAAACTTGGGCGCGGTTGCCAAGTAAAAAAGGTAGTTGCCCCCGGTGCGGCGCTCGACGTCCACGGCGTTGAGCTGCTCGCGGAGTTTCGAAAATGTATTCGCGTCCGCAAAATCGCCGCGCTCGTAAAAAAGCCGTTGCCGGAACCACTCCAGGTCGCCTCTCCCGTTGTCTTCGGCCGGGAGGAATGCGGTGACCTGGTTGCGAAAGTCCTCAACACTCAAGTCATCGACAGAAACCCCCATCAAGGCGAAGTTGTCGGGCAGGAGTTTCGCTCTAACCAGGTTGAAAAGCGCTGGAGCCAATTTGCGTTTGGTCAGATCCCCAGCAGCCCCGAATAGCACGAATACGCAAGGGCCAGCGACCCTGCCGGCGGGCTCGATGTCAGTATCTCCGTTGACCTGGATTGTTGTTGCCATGGAGGTACGATTTCCGCCCGATTCGCCGCGCAATGCCGAGAGGTCAGCATTGTAGGTCAAAAGGGGCCCGATTTCATAACGCGCAGAAGATAGCACAGGGTCAAGCGCCAAATCTTTCCGCGGCGCGTGCTTTAGCCTTTGCAGCCTCCTCCTCTCGATTCTTCGGCGGAGCGGTTGTTTCAAGCGAACGAAGGAGACGAGTCGAGATCCCGGCTACTTCCTCCACTGCAGCCAGGAAGGCGCCTTCGTTTGCCTTCGACGGTTTGTTAAAACCGCTGATTTTTCTCACAAACTGTAGCGAAGCAGCACGAACCTCTTCCGCGGTAACTGGCGGATCGAAGTTGAAAAGGGTTTTGATATTTCTGCACATTCGCCATGACCTCAAGACATCAGAATTCTCAAGCCGCGAGAAAAATGGTGGCTGAGCCGAGCTTGCCGCACCGGGAATCTGCTCCAGCCCGTCTCTACACTAAGGAGATGTTGGCATCCCATCAATAGGGCAGCTATCCGAAACGATGATAAAGCAATGCTGCCGCTGATTCTGTCCGAATCTAATCACAGCGTTCTGGCAGCAGCGTATCGGCGGTTGGAGCGAAGGGCTCTCCGATCTGTTTCCATGTTCATAGGTCAGCGGGTTAGGGGAAGTGCAGAGAAACCTGTCCGTCACTTTCTTTTCCGGGCCTTTGCCCCGATCATCTAGACAGCACGATGGCCGCAGGCTATTCTCCGCGGCAGCGGATTAACGTCGCGTGGAATCATTTCGAACTCCCATTTGATGGGTGAGAAGACCGCGGGGTAGAAGCCGGAAGATGATTATAGATAGACGAAGTTGCCTACGGCATAAAGTGCACGGGCCAGTCTTCGCCAGTTTCGATGGGGTCACGGGAGGCATGATTCTGGACCTCAGCGAGCAGGGGCTGTCCATGCAAACGGTCGTCCCTGTAGAAGCTGACCGCCGGCTCCGGCTCCGCCTCGATCTGCCGGATTCGGATACCCACCTGGAGACGACGGGCTATGTTGCATGGGCGGATGCTCTGGGTCGCGCCGGCGTGCGATTTTCCGAACTCCCCGTGGAGGCGCGCCAGCGCCTGGATGAGTGGCTGGCACTCAATGACTCGGCACCTAGTCGCAAGGCGCCGAAGCTTACCTTCGACCGCGTGCCTGACGCCGCCTGGGGCGGCAAGTCTCTAGGAAATGGAGCCGCAGCGCCCCGATCCATTAGCCTGGAAGCGGAAGCTGGCCCAGCCGAGATCCATGATCGATCTCCTGTTTCGACCACAATTCAGTATGAGTTCAACTCGCTTGGGTCAGATCTGAATGCCGCGCTGCGGGTCATCAGCGAGCGCGCCCGGACGCTCCTACGCGGTACGGGTGCTGCCATCGCTCTCATCGACAGAGGTCCGATGATGTGCCGCGCCAGCGTCGGTACCGGCGGACCACCGCTCGGAACCCATGTAGATGTCAACGCGGGTTTTTCCGGGGAGTGCATACGTACGGGAAAAGCCCTGCGTTGTGACGACGCCGAGACCGATTCCCGCGTCGAAGCCGCGACCTGCCAGCGACTCGGCATTCGTTCGATCGTGGCCGCGCCCATCCGATACGGGCGTGAGATTGTCGGATTGGTGGAAGTTTTCTCCTCCCAGTCCTTCGCTTTTGACGAAGGCGATCTCGCGGTTCTGGAGCGCCTGGCACAAACCGTGCTCCTCATGGTGAGCCAATACAACGTTTGAAGAGCCAGACCGTGGCAGGTCCGGTGATATTGCTCTCCTCCATTCCTCGACTCGATTATTAACTTTTTTCATGAGGACCTGCTCAGGAACTCCGGGCAGGGAAACGTGCATCGGCACTGTCGCGGATCAACCGTGCCCCTCTCGGTCGCCAACTCTTGAGCGGAGAGCGCCTTATAGGGAAGGTTCAGAATCTACTCATTCTTCCCCTTCGTGCTACCGAGCGGCATCTGGATTGCTTTTTCCGTAGCGCATGCCCGAAGAGAAGGAAGAGAACGAAGATAAGGAACAGAAAAAAGAGGGCGAGACCCCGAAGCGGGGTGTAAGCATCTGGATCGCGCTGGGTGCGCTGGTGCTTGTGGTCGGATCGCTGGGGATATGGCTTTGGAGCGCCCGCCGAGCCGAGCCCGGGCCGGCGGCGGATTCAGGAACGCAGGTGAAGTCCACCTTGCACTTGGAAAGCTTCGTGCTGAATCTGGCTGATTCCGATCAAAGATCCTACCTGCGTGTCGGAATAGATCTAGGCCTGGGCCGGGAGACTGGCAAGGAAGACGCGCCGCCGGTTTCCCTGGTTCGCGACACCATCCTCGGGGTGCTGGCCCAAGCCAAAGTGGACGAACTGCTGACCGCCAAGGGGAAGGAGAGCTTGAAGACCGACCTACTGCGCGCGCTCAACGAGCGCGTTCCGGAACTTGAGGTCCAGGAAATCTATGCCTCATCTCAGGTCGATCAGCGGAAAGTCGGCCGACTCGCTCTCGCGATCCAGGTTGCGTTCCAGGAGCTCGGAGTCTTTCCCGCTTCTAACACGCAAGTTCCTTTGAACCTCAACGAACCCATGCCGTTCAGCACGGTGCAGACCATCCAGAACGTAAAACGCAACACCCAACTGGGAAACGTCCTCTCGCCACCAAAAGACTCTCTGGCGGCTGCGGCCGAGGAAACGGACCTGTCCAAGCTGCAGGATGAATTGCAGCGCGCCCTGCACAACGAAATTACGCTACACGAAGTGGCTCTGCACCGGGAAAGCGATGGTCTAGTAGTTAGTTTGCGGGAATTCGGCTTTTTCGACAGTGGATCCGCGGCGGTCAAACCCGAGGCCTTACCGTCTCTGGACCGCATCGCCTCGATCCTGGCGGTCCGCAGTTGCCAGTTGCGCATCGAAGGACACACCGACACCGTCCCCATTCACACGGTGCACATGGCTTCCAACTGGGAGCTTTCGACAGCCCGCGCCACAGAGTTAGTTCGCCTGCTCATCGTGCGAGACGGTTTCGCGCCCGAGCGACTCTCGGCGGCCGGCTATGCCGAATACCATCCGATCGCCAGCAACTCGACGCCCCAAGGACGGGCTCAGAACCGTCGTGTAGACATCGTCATTTTGGGCAACGCGAAGGCGATTATGGGAGGGGCGGTCCAACCTCTGCCAAACCCCACAGACAAACCATCTCCCGCAGTCCCTTGACGGATTCTCCTTGCTTCGCGCTGCGGCTTACGCTGTTTATTCCGCTCGGCGGACGTGCAAGCGTCCGCAAGGGCAATCCTCACTCCGAGCAGCCCGCTAAAGTAGGCGCTTTCATTGCCGATGAAAAATCCAGCACATGCGGAACACGCTATTCGTTCACGGGCGAGCGTCGTCGGTACCCGCATTCGCGACGGTCACCGCGCCCCGGCGGGTGCTCGATGCAACGGGGCTGCTGACAAACTTTCGAACCGGCACACAGTCCGCGACACGAAAGGCACTCGCATGAGCACTGCGCCCTCGATGCAACCGTCTGTCGCACCGCAGGGACCACCGGATCCGGACCTCGTCCGCATCCGCGACCTGGTCTATCAGGTGGCGGGCATCTTCCACCCGGATAACAAGCTCCGCCTTCTGAACGATCGCTGCGGGCGGCGCATGAAGGAACTGAACTCGAAGAGCCTGCACGACTATCTGGAGTGCCTCACCATCCGTCCCATGCGGCAAGCGGAGCTGATCGCCCTGCTCAACGAAATCACCATTGGGGAAACCTGCTTTTTCCGTAGCGCGCCGCAGCTCGATGCGCTGCGACAAATCGTGATTCCAAAGATTCTCGAGGCCAAGGCCAAGCTCCCGCTGCGGCGTCTCCGCATCTGGAGTGCCGGTTGTTCCACGGGAGAAGAACCTTACACCCTCAGCATGTTGCTTCTCGAGGAGGCAACCGGTCGGCTCAAGGACTGGACCATCGAGATTCTTGCCACCGACTTGAATGAGCGTTCTCTGACTCACGCTAAGAACGCCGTTTACGGCAGCTATAGTACGCGCAACCTCACTCCCTATTACCGTCAGAAGTATTTCGTTCCGGTCGCAGACCAACTCCAGGTAAACACAACGGCCCGCAGCAACATCAGCTTTAGCCGGGTCAATCTGTCCGACGATGCGCGCATGACTTTCATGAAGAGCCTGGATCTCATCTTCTGCTGCAACGTCTTGATCTACTTCGACTTGGTCTCCAAGCGCCGCGTCATCCAGCACTTCTACAACAATCTTCTGCCCCACGGGTACTTGTTCCTGGGTCACTCCGAATCTCTCTACGGCGTCAGCGACGACTTTCGGCTGGTCCACCTCCCCGGAGCTACGGCCTATGTGAAAGGGGAACGGAAACAAGGGGGAGCTAAATTGCCATGACAACCGAAACTGCAACGAAACAGATATTGCTCCAACGGCTGGAAGGGCTGCGTCAGATCCCAACCATACCAGCCGTTCTGGCCCCCTTGCTCCGCTACTTGCAACAGCCGATCGAGCAACTCGACGTACAGAAAGTCACCGACCTCCTGGCCCGGACAAATCCCTGGCGGCGCAGTGCCTGCAAATGGCGAACTCCCCGCTCTTCGGGCGATGGCAGAAGGTGGACTCGCTACGTGGCGCCGTGGTCAGCCTGGGTTTCCATCATGTGAGCGATATTGCCATGTCATGCAGTGTCCTTAACCTGCTCCCCGGGGAAAAAACCAGTCTGGACCCGGTGGTCTTTTGGGAGCATTCCCTGGGATGCGCACTCGTCTGCCGTCATCTGGCGCGAAAGATCAATCTCGGCGACCCTGGCAGGGCCTATCTGGCAGGACTTCTGCACGACCTCGGGATTATCGTCAATCTCTGGGTCTTGCCCAAGGAATTTCGTTCGGCGTACTAGACGGCCAAGACGGAAGGGATTCCCCTCGATCAGGCCGAACAAAAGTGCCTGGGATTCACCCACTGCGAGAGCGGGCGCCTGCTCGCCGAACGCTGGGAACTCTCACCTGACCTTATCGATGTTGTCTCCTACCACCACGCACCGCAAGGATCGCTGAACCATGCCGGCTTGGTGGCCCTGGTGCAGCTGAGCGACCTGCTCTGCCGCATGAGCGGGCTGAACTACGGGTATGTCGAGGAGCGCGAGGTGAACCTGCTCGAAGAGTCTGGCTTTGACCTTCTCGCGCAACACTGCCCGATCCTGAAGGAGTTCGATTGGGCGCGTCTCACCTTCGAGCTGGACTCCTATATGGATGAAGTACACAAGCTAGTCCAGGCCATCTACCGCACGTGAATGAGCAGCCCCCCAACTCGCAGCTGCGTGTGCTCATCGCCGACGACAGTGCCTTCATGCGGACGGCGCTGTCGCGCATGGTTGCCTCCGATCCCGATCTGTGGGTCGCAGGCACCGCTCGCGACGGAAACGAGGTCCTGGACAAAGTGGCCTCCCTTGATCCCGATGTCATCACGCTGGACGTCCAGATGCCAGGGCTTGATGGGATCGGGACGCTGCGCTGCATCATGACGCATTTCCCGCGTCCGGTGATTATGGTGAGTTCTGTCACCCTGCAACACGCCGAGATTACCTTCGACGCTCTTACCGCCGGAGCGTTCGACTACGTGCCCAAGCAACTCTCATCGACCTCGCTGGACATCCTCCACATCCGCGATGACCTGATTGCCAAGATCAAAGCGGCGGGACAGGTCCGCCGCCGACGTGCGTTTAGCGATTCCTTCCGCAAGCCTCCTACTCCGGTGGGGCGATCCGCATGCCAAATGTCGCCCGCCGCCGTACATGTGATTTCCCTTGGCACGTCTACCGGCGGCCCCAAGGCGCTGCAGGAGATTTTGCCCGTTCTTCCCGCCGACGTCAGCGTCCCGATCCTGGTGGTGCAGCACATGCCGGCAGGCTTTACCGGACCCTTTGCACAGCGGTTAAACAGTCTCTGCTCCGTGGCCGTCTGTGAAGCATGCAACGGGTGCATCGCTCTGCCCGGAACCGTCTATGTTGCGCCGGCAGGAAAGCACATGACAGTCGAACGTTCCCCTGACGGCAGCCCCATCATCTGGCTCTCGGATCAGCCGGAAGGACAGTTGCATATGCCCTCTGTCGACGTAATGATGCGGTCCGCCGCGTCGGCTTTCCAATCCACAGTCATGGGAATCATTATGACCGGCATGGGATGTGACGGAGTGGTGGGGATGAAAGCAATTTATCAGGCGGGCGGACTGACGATCGGGCAGGACGAGGATACCTGCGCAGTGTACGGAATGCCTGGCGCCTGCGCGGAGCAAGGCATCCTGCGCAAAGTGGTGCCCCTCACTCAGATACCCCGGGAGATTCTCCAAGCCACACGTTACCGTAAGTTGGCCTAGTTCATAGCCCCCGTCTGTCCAGCCCTCTGCTCGACCCGTCCAATACCTCGCGCACCTTTCGCAAAAGAGCGTACGTTGAGAACGGTTTGGCCAGGTACTCGTGACCCTCGCCCGATGTCTCGGACAATGCCAGTTGCTCGGCGTATCCGCTGATCAACAAGACTCGAATACCCGGATACAAGGCTCTGCATTCACCCGCCAACTCGCGCCCATTCTTCCCAGGTAGAACTACATCGGTTAACAGAAGGTCTACCGGAACCAGGCCTCGGCAACAAACCTGCACCGCTTCAGCTGCATTTCGAGCGATCAGCAGCCGGTATCCCGCAGACGCGAGGACTTCCGCAGTCACTCTCCTTACAAGGGCCTCATCTTCGACCAGAAGGATTTGTCCGGCGCCAACGACGGGGCGCTCCTCCGACAAAAGAGTGCCGGTCCACGCTTCTCCGTCGACCGCTTGCTCAACCGCTGCGGGAGCGTCCACACTTCGCGCAGTTTCATTCTCGACATGCACGCGAGACTCCCAGTTTTACTCCACTCAACTCGTGCAGCAAACGGAATACCGTTGTTGCTCTTCGCCCCGGCTGCCGTGAAAAGAACGACTTCCGGAGCCTTCTGCCGAAGTTGGGCTCCTGGAAGAGCGCCTTACAACGAACCTTAGTCCAATTCGGGACTGGCAGCGGGAATGCGTTCGCATGCGGGAGAGATATGCGCAAACGCTTCTATAAGTAAACAGTTGGTCAGCGGTCAGTGGTCAGTGTTTTTCTGTGGTCAATGGCCACGGTCACTGTCTCAGCCGCTACTTCGGGCTGGTGAGAATTGTCCCGTACGGATCCAGCAGCACCTTGTGGGTTCCGGGGGGAGCGGACAGCCGGAACGAAGATTCAGGTCCATCAGCAAACACGCGGCCCAACAGGGTGGCCGCCTTGCCACCTCCTGCCGCATAGATCGGAACTGACGTGACGAGTGTGTCGGGAGCATCTTTTTGCAGGATCGTGCCGGTTACGATCACCCCGCGGGCTTTTGGCGTAGACTTTACCCCCTGCAGCTGCAGTCGTGGCAGCGCTGTGCCGTTCACCCAGCCGTCCAGAAACCAATCGAGCGAAGCCTTGCCTTCATAGCGCAGCGAAGGCGGTAGCTGTTCGGCAAAAACGTCCAACAGTTCGCGCGTGCTGATAGCTTTGCCCTCGTAACGCTCCCGAAGATTGCGTAAGGCGCGCACAAACGGTTCGTCGGCCGGATTGCCAGTCTTACTCCCCGCCGGCGCATCCTCTGCCGCGGCATCCTGCAACATGGATCGCAGCATGTGGAACAACCATGCGCCGCGTCCGTAGCTGATCGCTTCGTATCCTCCTGGAAAGTGTGACGAAAGCAATCGCGTACCCAGGGTTACAGGCCCGGCGTCTTTGGGAACGCTGCCATCTTTGTTTTTCTCCACCAGGTCTTTCTGATATTTCTCCATAAGCTCCCGGAAACCTGCTGGAGTCCTCTCCTGCAACATCATCAGGGCGCAATAATCTGCCAGTCCCTCGGAAAACCATTGGTCGCGGTAGGTTTTCCAGGTGATCAGATCTCCCCACCATTGATGCGCTGTTTCGTGCGCCGGAATCTGCTGCTCAATCATCGTGCGAGCAGCATTCATGTGGAGGTCTGCCCGCTCTTCTTTGTTCAAGAATGCGAAGGACGACAGAAACACGAGCCCTGGCCATCCCTGGCTCTCTCGCCCGGGCATCTGCGTCATGGCCAGCTGGCTGTAGGGGAATGGCCCAAACCGCTCGGCATAGTACTGAATGGCGTGCGCTGTGGCCTGCGCCACGGCCATCGCATTCCGTGCAGGCGACGGAATCGGTGCGGCGATGATACCTGCTGGGAGGTTTCCCCGTGCCCCGGGATTAATTGGGTTCGACTGCACCGGTGCGGTGGGAAAGTCCCGCTCTACGCCCGCTGTAGCATAGGTCTCGACGAGGATGCTTCCCGCCTGAACCGCGGCGCGAACATACTTGCCGAGGTTGAATCCAGCCACCGGAAGCGGGCGTTCCGAGAGCCAACGTGTTACTTGCTCGGCCCCTGGGGTTGGCTCGTTGCTGGTAGGGGTCGCAAGCGGCGTGGGCTTGCCCGTAGCCACCAGCGTCCAGCCTGGCGGGTAGTGGAAAGTAAGGTCGAAATCGGACATCTGCAGGCCACGATTCGGGTACCAGGTTCCGCGTGCCCCCACATACAGCAATCCTTTGCCGGCCTCGGCGATGACCTCTCCGCCGTATACGAAGTGCAGGTTGATCTTTTGACCTGTTTGTGCGGGTGAAGGTAATAAAACCGCGACCAGGTCATCGCCTTGCCGCGCCAATTGCGTCCCTTCGACTGCGGGATTATGAATGAACTCCAGCGGTTGCCCATCTGCTTCAACCCTCGCAACCTGGAGAAAACGCGACAACTCGAAAATCAGAGTGCGTTCTCCGCCACGCAACACCTCGAGCTCCAGCCGGGCGTCGCTATCCAACCGCTTCGGCGGCCTCACGCTGGCGTCGATTGTGTAGCGCCGTACAACAACTGGATCCTGGCGACGTGAAGGGGCTTCCGCCGGCGCGGCTTGTCGCTCCGCCTTCGGAACCCGCGCACCTCCCAGGTCATCGGTTGAGAATGACGTCCACACGTCGTAATAAGTGGTTCCGTCGTCCACTGTTCGGGCTTGCCCCACCGAAACCTGCTCCCCGGCGGTTGAGTCGAAGAACAGATCGAAGACCCCCAGAGTGTTCCCCTGCAGGCGGCCATGAAGCAGACGGTCGTCGGAAATGGTGGCAGAAGGAGCAAGGTCAGAGCCGGAAGAGCTTGCGTCCGAGGCGGGAAGCATTTTGCTGAAACTCACCAACAGCCTCATCGCGTCACCCTTGGCCAGATTGCGAGCCGTTTCATCCCAACGCGCTACAAACTCCGGCGCATTGTCTGCGGCACGAAGTCCGGACTTCAATTCGAACGCGGAATTGTCGTTGAATCGAAAATAAGCAGTCGCAAAGCGTTCCTCCAGGATGGCCATACCGGTGAACAGACTCATCGACTCCCGTTCCACCTGATTCGGTGGAATGATCAATACTTCGCCGTCGCCTTCGAAGAACGCACCAGTAATTTTCCCAAGTACATCCTGGGTGAATGCGATGGTACCGCTCTCCAGCGTGATATGAACGGCCGCCCGGTCAAGCGACGCGTCACGCACTCGGAATACACGCTCCGGAGCCAACCCAACATGGGCGAGTTGCTGGTACAGCGACTCGGCGGGGCCGGGTGCGTGTGTGTCCGGTGAAGCTGCCTGTGCGCGATGGGTGGCAAAGGAGCAAAATCCGAGTCCGATCGCCAGGAGAATGGCGAAGTGGCGCGCTGCGGCTGGTACTTTGGTCACGTAGGTGTGTCTGCCCCCTGTTGCTAGAATGCGCCTGAATGCGTGCACGTGTCACCATCATCCTCTTTCTATGGATGACGCTCGTCCCGGGCGTAGCCTCGGCCGATACCATCCACCTGAAGAACGGCCGCAACATCCTCGCTGATCACGTCCGGGAAAACGGAAACCACTACGAATACGATATCGGCGACGATTCCTACGCCATACCCAAATCCTTGGTGGATCACGTGGATGCGGGAGGCATGCCCCCCGCAGCAGCCGTCGCAGGACCCAAGAACGCCGCCGATCTTCCCACTTTCATTCCTGTCGACAGCCTGGCCGGCGAAGGCGATCTCCTGGGGAAGGTCATTCACGATGGCAGAGTTGACCCCGATGCAGTTTCCCGTCTTGAGGGGAAAGCTAACAACGAACTGAGCGCAACCGCGAACTTCATTGCCGGGAAGTTCGAGTTCGAACACGGTAACATTGCCACGGCTCGCCGCTATTTCGATAGCGCGCTTCGCTTCGAGCCGGAGAACTCGACCATCCTTATTTACTATGCCGCGCTGCTGGTTCGCTCAGGCAATGCGGCGCAGGCACTGCGTTATGCAGAACGCGCTGTACGCGCGGCGCCGGACTCGCCCGACGCCTACACCATGCAAGGCTATGCTCAGTTTGCTTCTGACCGAACCAAGGAGGCGGTGGCCTCGTGGAAGCACTCGCTGCAGCTGCGTCCCGATGCCACGGTCCAGCAATTCCTGGCAAAAGCGCAACGTGAGGAAAATGCGGAAACCGATTTCGCCCAGCGCGAGAGCAGCCATTTCGTTCTGCATTATGAGGGCAAACAGACTTCCGAAGCGCTGCGCGGACAGATCCTTGCCGCTCTCGAATCCGACTACGACGACCTGGTTCGTGACCTTGGCACTCTGCCCCGTGACACCATTCTGGTAACTCTTTATACGGAACAGGTTTTCTTTGATGTTACGCGCGCTCCCTCATGGTCGGGTGCGATCAACGACGGGAAGCTTCGCATCCCCATCAATGGGTTGAGTTCCGTGACTCCCGAACTGGCCCGCGTTCTGAAGCACGAGTTGGCCCATTCCTTCATCAATCAGCTGTCTGCTGGACGCTGTCCTCCCTGGCTGCACGAGGGAATTGCCCAGCTCCTTGAGCCGAAGTCGCTAGGCAGCGATGGACGACAGTTGGCCCAGCTATTCAAGGCACAACACAACATCCCGCTGAACATGCTGGAGGGCAGTTTCTTGCACTTCTCCGGCGTGGAAGCCTATGCCGCCTACGCCGAATCGCTCGCGGCGGCTTCTTACATTAACGATACATACGGCATGGGAGACATCCAGCGCATCCTGCAGCTCCTCAGTCAGGGCAGTTCCACCGAAGCCGCCTTGCGCGCAACCATCCATTCCGACTACGGACAGCTTGAATCGGAGGTTACGAAATACCTCAGCGACAAATACGGCGAATAGCCGCCGGCGTCAGCCTGCGCCAGACTCTATTCTTGACCGTCGGATTGGGGTCAAGTTGCCGAACCAAAAGAACGACTACTGAAACCAAGGCCTTCGTGATACTTCGTGCCCTTCGTGGTTCACTGGTTTTTTCTTTTCTATCGTGAACCTGCGCCCCCAGCGAGTCGTGCATTGCCTCGGATAAACGCCTTGTGCTACGTTGCGAAAGCCGGTGCCGGAGGCCTGCCTCCCCATGTTTCCAACTTTCAAGTCGTCCGAACCGGATGCTCCTCTGGCCGTTGAGCCCGTCGCCAGTGAGTTCCCGAAGATCGAGGGCGCACAGATCGCTGCGGTTACCTATGGAAAGCGCGTCGCCGGAGATTTTTACGATTCCGTGCGCGTGAGCCCGGAACGGATCCTGTTGGGCCTGCTCGACGTTGCGGGGCGCCGCGAAGACAACCAGCAGGTCCTTTCGGCCGCGCAGAACATCTTTCGCACCCTGGGAGCAGAGCTTTTTTCGCGCGCCGACATGAACGAATCCGAGGCCATGACCGAGCTTTGCCTTCGTCTCAACCGCGGCATCATGCAGGCCGCGGACGGAGTTCGCTCCTGCCCGGCATTTCTCGGTTGCTACCACGAAAAGTTTGGCACTCTCTGCTACAGCAACGCCGGGCATACAGCAGGACTTCTTTTGGACAGCACCGGGATAGCAGAATTGCGGTCCACTGGTTTGCCCCTCGGCCTGTTCTCACACGCCACCAGCGAGGCTCCCACCGCCGGTATGGAGCGAGGCGCGGTGCTCCTGCTGGTTTCGCGGGGAGTCGTGGAGGGAGAGCACGACGAGAAGGCCGGTGAGAACCTGGAGTTCGGCTTGAACCGCGTGAAGGATCACCTGCAACAACACAGCCTGCAGGCGCATCGCTCGCTGGACCCGCACGAGCTCTGCGCCTCCGTGTTAAATGCCGCGGTCGAGTGCGCCTGTGGGCCGCTGGTCCACGAGGATATGACCGCACTTGCCCTGGTTCGGACAGCCTGATTCGCGGGCCACACATGGAGGTCGTCGGTTGCATCCAACAGAGCTGGTGAGGCGCAAGGCCGCCTGCCAGGGAGTAAAATAATCAGACGTCGTGCACCTGACTTTCTTGCCAGGCAGCCCAGGCGGCTGCCGGCTAACTGGATGGCCATGAAAAAACTGTATCTAGTCATGATTTCGATAACCTGCCTGACTGCGCTCGCCAGCGGCCAGGTTGTCGAGGAAATTGTCGCGCGGGTTAATAACCAGATTGTTACGCACTCCGAGTTTACCCGCAGCAAGGACCAGCTGAAAGAAGACGTAAAGCAGCAGGACGCTGCCAACGCCGACAAGCTTTATGGCGACCGCGAGAAGGACGTACTGCGCGACCTCATCGACCAGCAACTCCTGCTCGAAAAAGGCAAAGATCTCGGAATCACTGGCGATACCGATCTGATCAAGCGCCTCGACCAGATGCGCAAGGAAATGAAGCTGGACACGATGGAAGACCTGGAGAAGGCCGCCACGGCGCAGGGCATCTCTTACGAGGACTTCAAGCAGAATATGCGGAACCAGATCATCACACAAAAGGTGATCGGCGAGGAAGTCGGTTCCCATCTCAGCATCACCAAAGATGAAGAGCAGAAATTCTACGACGAGCACAAGAGCGAAATGGAGCAGCCGGAACAGGTTCGGCTGAGTGAAATACTGATAGGTCCGCAAAAGCCCGCCGAGGAGAAGCCGGCGGGAACCCCTGCCGACCCTTCTGCCGCGGGCGCCGTCAGCGGCAACGTCCAAAGCACCACCGACGAAGCCGCCAAACAAGCTGCGGAGGCTGCGGCCCTTGCCGCCGCCGAAGCCAAGGCGAACGACGTTCTCAAACAGATTCGCAATGGCGCCAGCTTCGAGGACATGGCCAAGAAATACTCTGAAGGTCCCTCGGCGGCTCAGGGTGGAGATCTGGGGTCTTTCAAGCGGGGTGCACTGGCCAAGGAACTGGAAGACAAGACCTTTGCGATGAAGACCGGCGAGATCACCGACGTCATTCGCACCAAACCGGGTTATATCATCCTGAAGGTCATGGAGCATCAGATGGCCGGGATCCCGCCGATAAAGGATGTCGAGCCCAAGATCCAGGACGCCCTCTACTACCAGAAACTGCAACCGTCACTCCGCGCCTACCTGACCAAGCTGCGCGAAGAGGCCTACATCGATATCAAGACGGGTTACGTCGACACCGGCGCCAGCCCCAATGAAACGAAGCCGATCGAGACCGCTGCCGCCAAGGAAAACGACGCCAAGAACCTCAAGAAGAAGAGAAAGAAGAGGCTGGGCATCCTATAAGACGCCGCACGAACCTCGAAGCGTTTCCTTGCTTCAAAACTACGCCGCCTTCGAGCGCCCCTGCGTCTGCAGTCTCTGCCCTTTCAATTCCGAGCCTGCCCTGTTGTTCTGCGCTGGCCTGACCCTTTGTGATTTACACTGGTCCAAGTGAAAGAGTTCTACATCTGCGACTGCGTGCGCCACGAAAACAAGGTGATTACCTCATGCTTTGTCGTGGTTTCCAAGCAGATCAAGCCGAAGAAATCCGGCGAACCTTACCTGGCCTTGACCCTTGGCGACCGCAGCGGACAGCTCGAAGCCAAGATGTGGGACAACGTGGAAGAAGTGCTCAACGCCTTTGAACAGGACGACTTTCTGAAGGTTAAGGGCCTCATCAACAAGTACAAGAACCGTTTCCAGCTAACCATCCACAAGTTGCGCAAGCTGGGCGAATCCGAGATCGATTTTGCGGACTATCTGCCCAAAACGACCAAGAATATTGATGAACTGTGGCAGACTCTGGCAGTCTACGTTGTCTCGTTCCAGAACCCCTACCTCCGATCTTTGTTGCAGGCCTTTATGGCCGATCCTGAAATCGCCAGCGCTTACCGCAATGCCCCTGCGGCCAAGACCCTGCACCACGCCTATATTGGAGGGCTTCTCGACCACGTCGTGTCCCTGTTCCGCTCCTGCGAACTGATCTGCCAGAACTATCCCCAGATCAATCGCGATCTTCTTCTTGCGGGCGCATTTCTGCACGACATCGGCAAGATCCACGAACTCACATACAACCGCTCTTTTTCCTACACAACCCGCGGCCAGCTGTTGGGGCATATGGTCATCGAACTGGAGATGTTGCAGGCCAAGGTCGTGCTCATTCCTGGTTTCCCGGCCGAATTAAAGACCATGCTTGAACACCTCATCATCAGCCATCACGGCCAATACGAGTTTGGCTCCCCCAAGTTGCCGATGTTTCCCGAGGCGCTGGTGCTGCACTACCTGGACGATCTTGATTCCAAGATGGAGGCTATGCGCGCCCACTTTGAGCGCGAGGCCGACCTTGAAAGTCCCTGGACGAGCTACAACGCCTCGCTCGGACGCCCTCTTCTGAATACGGAGAAATTCCTGGCGCCGAAAGAACCGTCCTCTCCAACGGACGCTTCTTCTATCGAGCCCGAGCCCGAAGGCGAACCCGCAGCCTCTACCGCCTCCAACTCCTCCAACGAAGAAGCACCCACGCTACCGGGCCTCGAACCTTAGCTCCTCGAGCCGTGATGCGCATATAGAGGGTTTGTGAGCGGAGCCCCATTGCTACCTCCAACCCTCTTCCGGTACATTGGCAGCAACGGAGGTACCCCATATGCGTTCACGCCTGATCCTGTTCACACTTAGCCTCTATCTTGCAGTCGCCGTGCCCGGCTGTACAAGCAAGCCCTCCTCAGACAACACGAATGCCACTACCGACACAAGTGCTACTACTTCAACCAGCGGAGGCAAGGGAACCGCGGAAAAAGCCAAGAAGCAGCCGATCGTGGTGCCGGCGGGAACTACAGTGACTGTCAGTCTGGGCTCTGCCTTGGGCTCAAAGCTCAGCCAGTCCGGACAGAGTTTTACCGGCACGGTTGCCAAAGATGTGTTGATTGAAAACGCCGTTGCCATTCCGCAGGGAGCCAACGTGACAGGCACGGTGGTGGATGCCAAGCCGCTCGGCAAGTTTGCCGGTGGAGCAGTTCTGCAAATTCGCCTCGATTCCATTAATGTGAACGGTTCGGAGCTACCCGTGCAAGCCTCGGCACGAAGCTTTTCCGCGAAGGGCAAAGGGAAGCGCACTGCCGTGATGGCTGGCGGCGGCGCAGCCTTGGGTGGAATCATCGGCGGCCTGGCGGGCGGCGGCAAGGGTGCTGCGATCGGATTGCTGGCTGGGGGCGGCGCTGGCGGCGCTGGTGCGGCCTTCACCGGAAACAAAGACATCGTCCTTCCGGCAGAATCCGCAGTTGGCTTCCAACTGACGCAACCACTCGAACTGAAGTAGGGGAAGCACCTCACGTCTGTTTCGATCACACCCGGGTCATGCCCGGGCGTGATCGTCTTGGCCGCCGTTCCGCCACAATCGCTTTGATGGGACTAATTATCGCGTCATGCTCGACTTCAGCCGTTTTGAGGTTCTGACCTTCGATTGCTACGGCACGCTGATCGCCTGGGAGGATGGCATTCTCCCCTGCCTGCATCGCATCCTCGCCGCCCACGGCAAAGATACTGATGACGTTACGCTCCTGAAACTCTACGGTGACTTTGAAGCCGCAGCCGAGCGGGGAGAATATCGCAGCTACCGGGAAGTGCTGCAGTCGGTGGTGAGACAGTTCGGGCGGAAACTCGGCTTCATTCCCACCAGCGAAGAAGAGACCTCGCTCCCGGAATCGCTCGCGATGTGGAACCCTTGGCCTGACACCGTGCCGGCTCTGCGGGAACTTGGGAGACATTTCCGCCTGGCAATCATTTCCAACGTCGACGACGATCTCTTCGCCGCAACCCGGCCCCACCTCGAAGTGCAGTTTGCAGAAGTCATCACCGCGCAGCAGGCGCGTGCCTATAAGCCGTCATTGAAAGTGTTCGAGCTGGCTCTCAGCCGCATCGGCGTTCCCGCCCACCGTGTGCTTCACGTCGGCCAGAGCATTTATCACGATGTGCTGCCGGCACAGTCCCTCGGCCTGGCGACGGTTTGGGTAAACCGTCCGTCGCCGCGAAAAGGAGTGGGCGCCGTTCGGTTTGCCGAAGGGCGCCCTGACTTGGAAGTTTCCGGCCTGGCCGAGCTGGCCGCGGCTGCTGGCAATCCGAAGTAGCTTGCTCCGACTAGAAGTTTGCCGGAATCTTCACCACCTGCTTCTGGATTGCCCACATCACCAGTTCAGCTTTGTTGTGGATGCCGAGCTTTCGCATCAGATTGAACTTGTGTGCGTCCACCGTCTTGACACTCAGCTTGAGCATCGCTGCCGCAGCGCGGACCGTCCTGCCCTCGGCCAGCAGCTTGAGCACTTCTCGCTCTCGCGCGGTAAGTGAGCGCTTGCGCGGGAAGAACTCTTCGGCGGGAAGATGGGGGTCGGCTGCGAGGAATGGCCTGGGGGAGCGATCCCACTGCGTGCCACATGCGGTGCGAACCATTTTCACTAGTTCTTGAGCGGATGTTTGCCGCACGGCATAGCCTGCCGTTTCCGTAGTCGCATCGCTGGGCTGGGAATCTGGCTGCTCCAGCATGCTCAAGAATAGGACCTTTGATTGCGGAGACTCGCGCAACAGAAACAGCTCCACCTCGGGCGCGGGCAGGGAAAATGTGGCGGCATCCGCGATCACCACGTCCGGACGGAGTTCAAATACCTTGCGAGCAGCCTCAGCGGCATCGCTGGCCTCGCTGACTACCTCGAGGTCGGGTTCATCTTCCAGCAAGCGGCGCAAGCCTTGGCGCAGCAAAATGTGATCGTGTACAAGTACGCAGCGGATCTTTTCGCTTGGCGACACACGTTCAACTGGGATCTGTGTGGGGGACACAGCTCCTCCTTCTCTTGGCCAGAAAAATTGCGAGGTGGCAACGCCTGCGACTGAGCTAAAACGCAAGCGGGGCAAGACTTACAAGCCCAATGACATTGTAGCAATCATCCCGGTTTTTTGCCTGTGAATATCTCCCCAAGGAGGTTTTTTCTGGGCAGCACGGGTTTTCATCCGGGAAACACCGGAAACAACCGTTCTTACCCCTTTCTCTGCCCACTTTCGCACCGGCGGCCCCGGTTCAAGACGCCTTCAGGTAGAATCGACCGTTCATGCTCCGCTACTTCACTGCCGGCGAGTCTCATGGCGAAGCTCTGATCGCTTTTCTGTCGGGCCTGCCCGCCGGCCTGAAAGTGGACCAGGGCTTTGTGGATCACGAGCTCTGGCGTCGCCAACAGGGATACGGTCGTGGCGGCCGCATGAAGATTGAGCGCGACACAGCCCATATTCTCTCGGGAGTTCGCCAAGGCAAGACGATCGGTTCCCCGATTTCCGTCCAGCTCCAAAATCGGGATTGGAAGAACTGGCAGGAATCTCTGCCCGTCGAGGCGGGCGATCCGGGCAAACACAAGGCTGTGGCTTCTCCGCGGCCCGGGCACGCGGATCTCGCCGGGGCCCTGAAATACGATTTTCCTGAGGCTCGCTATGTTCTGGAACGCGCTTCGGCCCGCGAATCGGCGGCCCGGGTCGCAGTGGGGGCGCTGGCCAAACTCTTCCTTCGTGAACTGGGGATCGAGGTCCTCAGCCACGTCGTTGCGGTGGGCGGCGTAGCCATGGATCGCGAGGTTCCTTGGGAGCAGATCCAGTCTCTCTCTCAGCTCGAGGAAGTGCTGTTGAATTGTGCCGACGCAGAGACTGAGCAGCGCATGAAAGAGGAAGTGGACAAGGTACTCAAGACCGGCGACTCGCTCGGTGGAGTATTCGAGGTGGTCGCGCACAATGCGCCACCTGGCTTGGGCACATACGCGCAATGGGACGAACGTCTGGACGCACTGCTCGCTTCCGCTGTCATGTCGCTGCAGGCGGTGAAGGCGGTTGAGATTGGATCGGGCATTGCCGCCGCGGCTTCGCCCGGCTCATCCGTTCACGATGAAATTGGGTACCGCAAACAGTCTGGCTTCACAGGCTTCACGCGTGCCCACAACAACGCCGGGGGCATTGAAGGTGGTGTTTCCAATGGAGAGGAAATCCGGGTGCGCGGCTACCTGAAGCCGATTTCCACCCTGCGCCGGCCGTTGCAGTCCGTGGATTTCTCCACCCGCGAGCCGGTGAAGGCCGCCTACGAGCGTTCCGACGTTTGCGTGGTCCCCGCCGCCGGTGTCGCAGCCGAGGCTATGGTTGCTCTCACCCTGGCGCGCTGTGCGTTGGAGAAATTCGGCGGCGACTCCATGGGTGAAACCTTGCGGAACTTTCAAGGCTACTGCGAGCAATTGAAGAATTACTGATGATTTATCCGATCGTAAAGTTGGGCAATCCCGTTCTCGAAAAACCCGCCGAAAAGGTGACGGTCTTCGACGACGAATTGAAGAAGCTCATCGAGGACATGTTCGAGTCGATGTATGCCGCCCATGGCGTCGGTCTGGCTGCGCCGCAGATTGGCATTTCACGCCGCATCGCTGTAGTCGACGTAACCTTCAAAGAAGAACCCCATGCCAAACTTGTCCTCATCAACCCCGAGATTATTCACACCGAGGGGCGCCACACGCAGAGCGAGGGCTGCCTCAGCATCCCCGACTTTCGTGAGAACGTGAGCCGGGCGCGGGTGGTCACCATCCGGGCCCAGGATCTAACGGGAAAGGTTTTCGAGAAAACTGCCGACGAACTCCTGGCCCGGGCGTTCCAGCACGAAACCGATCACCTGAACGGCAAACTATATATCAGCCACATCAGCGCTTTGAAGCGCGACCTGATGAAACGGAAGATTCGTAAGCTGGTGAAAGCAGGAGAATGGTAGAGAAATTTGTAATTTGATAATTGGGTAATTGGGCAATTTCGTGATCGGGCAATTTCTCAAATTACCCAATTACAAAATTACCCAATTACAAAATGTCTCTCTCTCTCGTCTACTGCGGCACGCCGCAATTCGCCGTACCCACGCTGAACAAGCTGGCGGAAACCGGGTTTGACATTCGCCTGGTGGTGACGCAACCTGATCGCCCCAAAGGCCGCGGCTTGGAATTCGCGCTCTCTCCAGTCAAACAGCGCGCGATAGAATTGGCCCTCCCCATCACGCAGCCTGAAAAGATCAAAAGTAACGAAGACTTCCGCGCTCAGCTCGCCGCCCTCAAACCTGACGCTATCGTTGTGGTGGGCTACGGCCGCATCATTCCACAGTGGATGCTCGATCTTCCGCCGCTTGGCAATATCAATCTGCACGCTTCGCTTTTGCCGAAGTATCGCGGCGCTGCTCCAATTCAATGGGCGATCGCGCAAGGCGAGACCTTGACGGGAGTTACCACCATGCGCCTCGATGCCGGCCTCGACACCGGCGATATCCTTCTGCAGCGGGAGATGCCGATCGCGCCCGACGATACCTTCGAGACGCTCGCCCCGAAACTGGCGGCAATCGGCGCAGACCTCATGGTGGAGACCCTGCATGCTTGCCAGGCAGGTACGATCCATCCCCGGCCCCAAGATCATTCGCAGGCCACGCTGGCCCCCATTCTCAAGAAGGAAGACGGGATCATCGACTTTTCGCGCCCGGCAAATGAAATCCTCAACCGCATGCGTGGATTTCAGCCTTGGCCCGGCGCGTCGACGAAGTTTCGCGGCAAGGCCGTGCAGATCTGGAGAGCGAAGCCTTTCGATCAAAAGCTGGCTCCCGCTCAACTGCGAGTGGAAGGTGATCGATTGCTCGTTGGCTGCGGACACAACACCGCGCTCGAACTCACCGAGCTGCAACTCGAAGGTAAAAAGCGCACGTCAGCCGCCGACTTCCTCCGCGGCTACCGCCCCCAGTCAGGGGAAAAACTCGGCGGGTAAGAGCGTCAAGAAGGCTCTGGTGTAAGAGGTTTACTTCGTGTCCTTTGTGGTTAAGCTCGAAAAATTGATCACGCCCCGAATCCCTTTCTGCAGCGCCGCTTTTCCGTCATACTGGCGGCTTGAAACCGGACACTCGAAACCGGCAGCCTGCGGTCTCTCCCGCCCGTGCCGCGGCATTTGATGTTCTCCTCCGGGTGGAGCGTGAATCGTCGTATGCAACTGAGCTGCTTCATTCTCAGGCGTATGAACGGCTCACGCCGGCCGACCACGCTTTAACCACCGAACTCGTACTCGGGGTCCTGCGTTGGCGCTCGCTGCTTGACTCGCAAATTGCGCAAGGCTCTGCGCAACCATTGGCCAAGCTTGACCTAGAGGCCCTTATTGCTCTCCGCCTCGGCCTGTATCAGCTTCGCTGGCTGAGCCGCATTCCCGACCGCGCTGCCATTCACGAGAGCGTGGAACTGGTGAAGCGTGCGCGCAAACGATCCGCGGCTCCGTTCGTCAATGCGGTCCTGCGGAAGCTGCAGGACGTTACTCCCGCTATGGATGAGCGCTTTCCTGACGAACCAGCCGCGTCTGTCGAAAGCATCGCCCACACGTTCGCGCATCCGCAATGGCTGGTTGAGCGATGGACTCGGGAATACGGAATCGAAGCAGTCCATCACATCTGCCGTTACGATCAAGCGGTTCCGGAAACGGCCATTCGTCTTCGGCGACCGGAGGCCGACAAAGAACTCAAGGCCGAAGGAATTGAATTGCAGTCCGGCAGTTTGCTGGCCTCTGCGCGGCTGGTTGAAAGCGTCGACATCCCGAAGACTCGAGCCTTCCGCGCCGGCGCTTGTGTGATCCAGGATGAAGCTTCGCAACTCGTCGCAGCATTGGCGGGAGGCGGATCGCGCATCCTTGATTGCTGTGCGGCTCCCGGCGGCAAGACCTTGGCGATGGCAGACCGCAATCCTGATGCACAGGTCACGGCCGTCGAACTTCATCCGCATCGCACGCGCCTGCTGCGAAGGCTCCTGCGAGTGGATGACAAATCGAGCGCAGATCCATCGAACATTCGGGTCCTCACCGCGGACGCCCGCAATCTTCCTTTTGCCGGGAACTTTGATCGAGTGCTCGCCGATGTGCCCTGTTCCGGCACCGGCACGCTTTCCCGCCATCCGGAAATCAAGTGGCGGCTCAGGCCGGAGGACCTGGCCGATCTGCAAAAACGGCAGGTGGCCATTCTGCGTTCCGCAATGACGCAGGTTATCCTTGGCGGTCGGCTGATCTACGCGACATGTTCGCTGGAGCGAGAAGAAAACGAAGACGTCATCGAACATGTGCTCGCGGAAGATGCCGCTTTCCGCATGCTCGACTGCCGCGCCGCGCTCGATCAACTCAGAGTCAGCGGGGAACTGGTGTGGAACGATCCAGCTTCGCTTACTCTTGGTCCTTTCCTGCGGACGCTTCCTGGCGTGCATCCCTGCGAGGGATTCTTTGCGGCGATCTTAGAAAAAATCTGACTTGAAACCTTTGCTCGGCGGCAGGTCGTGAAAATCTCCCGCCGCTTTCTTTAGCGAACTTCGAAGGTCACCACAGCCCCCGCCTGGACTTTCTGTCCTGCGGGCGGCGATTGCGAGACGATGACACTGGCCGGAGAAGGTTGCGCCGCCGGAGGCGGGGTTGCGGCAGCAACCTGCGGGGAACCAGTCTGTGCCGCACCAGGCTGCGAGGGGGAGTTCTGCGGCGGGGCCACGCTGACATTGCCCAGCTTGAAACCGGCATCCTGCAGAGTACGGCTCACGGTTCCGAGAGGCTGGCCGACAAAACTCGGCATCACATATGCCGATGGGGCGACAGCTTCGCTCACGAGCAGGTTGATTCTCGGTGCCGCCACCTGGCTGGCATTTGCCGGCGGGCTCTGCGCCAGCACCTGATCGGCGGGTGTTCCGCTTAACTGCATTTCCGCGGTCGAAGCCACGTCGAGGCCGCGGCGCCGTATGTTCAGTTCCGCTGCGCGCTCGCTTTCTTTGGTTACATCAGGAATCGCAACACGCTGCGGTCCCAGACTTTCGGCGACGCGCACCTGCCATCCGCGCCGCACTCTGGTTCCCGGGGGCGGAAGTTGTGTCATGATTCGTCCTTCCGGAATCCGCGGACTGTAGTACTGCCTCTCGATGTCGATCTGGAGGCCTAGTCCAGCGACGGCCCGTTCCGCTTCGGACGGGGAAAGCCCGAGCAGGGTCGGAACCTGGACCTCCTGCCCGTGAATGGCGAATCGCATGGTCGTGAGGGCTGACACGAGCGCGACCACAACCAGTACCAGCGCCATCAGTGCGAAGCGAAAAAAGGATCTCATAGGACGAGAGAGATTATAGTTCGCTTGCCCAAGCGCGAAGCCAAACCGCCGATCATCGCCGACGCTCGTGCAACTTCTAGTGCGATTCCTCGGCGGCGGGGGCGGTATCGGGGGTGTCGACTTTTTGGGCCACTGGGCCGGACATGTTCGGCGGAATCTGGAATTCTCCCGGATCTTTTCCCGCCAGGGCCGCGCTCATGAAGTTCATCCAGATGGGCAGCGCCGCGTGTGCCCCCGTTTCTTTACTTCCCAGCGATTTCTTCTCGTCGAAGCCGACCCATACACCGCAGGTCATCGAGGGCGAGAATCCGACGAACCACGCGTCGGTAAAATCGTTGGTCGTGCCGGTTTTTCCTGCGATGGGGAAAGGCATTTTCGCCGCCGCGACGGCGGTGCCGTGCAGCACGACTTCGCGCAGCATCGCGGTCATGATTCGCGCGGTGCGCAGGCTGATTACATCTTTCACTTCGGGGTAGTCTTCTTCCAGCACGCGCCCTTCATAGTCCGTGACTTTGCTGATGTACCGGGGCGCGGTGCGAACGCCATCGTCGGGGAAGACGCTGTACGCGGAGGTTTGTTCGAGCAGCGTGATTTCGGCGGCGCCAAGAGCGACGGGCAGGTAGGGCGGCAGCTTGGCCGTAATCCCGAAGCGCCCGGCGTAGTCAATCACGCTCTTGATGCCTACCTTGTTGGCCAGCTTGAGGGCTGGAATATTGCGCGACTGGGCCAGAGCCCGCCGCAGAGTAATGATGCCTTCGAACTTCTCGTCAAAGTTGTGCGGCGAGTAGGGCCCCGTGGGAGTTTCGAAGGTCACCGGCTCGTCGAGAATCGTGTCGTCGGGGCTTCCTCCCTGATCGATCACGGTCGTGTACACATAGGGCTTGAATGACGATCCCACCTGGCGCAAGGATTGCGTGGCCCGGTCGAATTTCGATTCGTTGAAGTCGCGTCCCCCGACCATCGCCTTGATCCCGCCGGTGGCGTTGTCGATGGCGACCAGCGATCCCTGAGCGCCCGAATCCTGTTCGAGGCTCACGCGCGCCGCGCCATTGGCGCTCAAAGACAGAATTTTCACGTAGCAGATATCGCCGGTCTTTAAAACGTCCGGCATCTTTTTCTGTGTCCACGCGATGTCGGTCTGTGCCAGGGCGGACGTGTAGCGTCCAAACTTGAGGGTGGCGATTCCGGTCCCCGCTGACGTCACCAGCGCGTGGATGTAACCGCTGACCTCGGGCTCATCTTCCCAATCAGGATGCTCGTATCGGGCCAGAGTCGCACCCTCCGCCACTACATTCTCCAGATTGCCCTTCCAGCCGTGGCGCCGTTCATAGGCTGACAAACCATCGAGCACCGCCTGGTTAGCCACCTTTTGCAGATCCACATCGAGCGAGGTGTAAACTTTCAGCCCGCCCTCATGCACCTGGTCGGTACCATACTTGTTTTCCAGGTAGCGCCGTATTTCCTCCACGAAGTAGGGCGCCAGCGAATTGGGATCGTGCTGCAGATGCAGCACGACCGGCGCCGATCGCGCATCGGCCGCCTGTGCCGCTGTAATCTTTCCGTCTTCCAGCAATGCGTTGATGACCAGATTGCGGCGCTTCATCGCCCGATCGGGATGGTTGATCGGCGAATAAACCACCGGTCCCTTCGGAAGGCCTGCCAGCAGCGTGGCTTCATCCAGCGTCAGTTGCCTGGACGGCTTGCTGAAATAAAACTCCGAGGCCGCCTCAAATCCGTAGACGCCATGTCCGAGGAAAATCTGATTGGCGTAGAGGGTGAAGATTTGCGTCTTGGTGAAGCGGCGCTCGATCTGGATGGCGAGCATGGCCTCCTGCACCTTGCGATGGAAGGAGCGATCCGGCGAAAGAAAAAGATTGCGCGCCAACTGCATGGTGAGGGTGGAAGCGCCCTGGACTTTGCCGCCGGATTCGATGTCGCGATAGGCCGCTCCTACGATGCGCCAGAAGTTGATGCCGGAATGCCGGTAAAAATCCTTATCTTCAATGGAGACGAGAGCGTCCCGCAACACTGGAGGGAAATCGTCATAGGCGGCTACCACGCGGCGTTGCAGGGCAAACGAACCGATCACGTGCCCGTGATCGTCATACAGTTCCGTGATCGAACTGGGCCGGTACGCTTCCAGCGCCTCGACTTGCGGAAGATCGGTGGTATAGACGAGCAGGAGTCCGGTCGTCGCGCCCACCAGCACGGAAACCAGGACCAGCAGGCCAAACAGAACACGGCCAACGAGCTTCCGTCCGGCGATTTCCACCGGCGGAAGATCTTCATAGATCGACTTCATGGGAGGTCAAATTCAGGATAGCAGGCAGGTGAGGCGGAGGACAGTAACTGCGGGGCGCGGTGATCGCCCATCATGCACACCAAAAGCAAAACGCGAGGCCCGTGCCGGGTTCGGCGTGCGCAGTTGTGGTTAGAGTGCGCGGGCGAGAGTTTCTTCGGCTTCGCTCAGGAGGGGTCCGCGCCACATGAACCAGCTAGCTGGCCCGGCTCTTCAATACTTCCACCGCCTTGTTCAACTGGTCGTCCTGAGTACTCTTGGGCTTGGCTTCCTGGTCGGGAGCGGACTGCTGTTCGTCATCGTCAGGGACCGCGTTATCTTCTTCGTCCGCGACTAACACGTTCGGCGTTACAGCAGTGTCCTGGATCGCTTTTCCGCTGGGCGAATAGTACTTCGCCACCGAAAGAATCAGGGCCCCGCCGTCGGGCAAATCGATCGTCTTCTGCACCGACCCATCGCCAAAAGTCTTGTCTCCCACCACGTCACCGCGAGCGTTTTCCAGCACTGCCGCTGCAACCACCTCGGCCGCGCCTGCCGTTCCGCGATTCACCAGCACGACGATGGGAAGCGTCGTCACACACTTTGCCGGATCCGCATTGAACGCCTCTCGTGGAAATTTCTGGCCCTGCAGATAAGTAATCGTTCCGTGATTCAGGAAGAGATTAGCTGTGGCCACACCCTCGGCTTCGTCCCCTTCAGAATCGTTCCGCAGGTCGAGCACCAGTTTCCTGGCTCCAGACCTTTCCAGGGACTTGATTTTCGCGGCGATCTCCTGCGTTTTGCCTTTGGTCAACGCCTCGGGCTTGAGGTAGCCAATGCCATCCTCGAGCATCTTGTCGGCGGCGGGCGGGACGCTCACGACGTCCCGCGTGATAACGATCTTCTGCGGCTCAGCTTTGCGAGCCCGCACTACCGAAACGCTCACCGTCGAACCCGGGGTTCCCGACAGCGCGTTGTGAATTTCAGGCAAAGACATGTCGCGGGTGCTCTGACCTTCGATCGATTCGAAAATATCCGTGGACTCGATTCCCGCCTTTTCCGCCGGCGACCCCGGCATCACCGATACCACCGCCGCGTAGCCAAAGCGCTTGGAGACCGTCGCTCCGATCTCGCCCTTGGCCTCCGCCTTGTGCGCCCGGTAGGCCTTGTATGCGTCCGCCGTCAGATAGCTGGAGTTTGGATCCAGCGACTCCAGCAGCCCGTGCAAAGCTCCATCGGTCACCTTGGGAATATTCGGCTCTTCGACGTATTCACTGCGCACGCGCGAGAGCACTTCGCTGTAGACCTGAAGCTGCCGGTAAGAGCCGTCGCCCGAGGAGGCATGTACGCCTCCCAGCGAGCCGGCCACGACGAACAACAGTACGGCAAAAGACGAAACGAGGACCACTGCTTTGGTTTTCATCGACATCAGAGTTTTCGTTTTCTAGGAAGGGATCGCTTCCTGAGGTGGAACTCTTGACATTATAAACCTAGTAGATGCTGGTTTTCGCCGGCAAGCTGCTCCTTTTGCGCCTCTTCGGTAACCCCATGATTCTTAAGACGAGCAGACCCCAGTTCTGTTGTCCGATCTAGGACGCGGGAGGCCGGAAACTGAGGGTCAACACGGTCTGTACCGATGCCGGGCGGCCGTTTAACAGGTAGGGCTTGAAGTGCCATTGCCGCACCGCGTCGATGGCGGAGCGGGCAAACACCAGCGAACCTTGCAGAAACTTTGCATCCTGCACCGTGCCGTCGGCAGCAATTAACACCTGCAACACGACGCTGCCCTGTTGCCGGCTGTTCTTTGCGGACTCGGGGTAAGCCGCATCAACCTGCTGCAAAAGCAGACCGCGTGCTGCGGACTCTGGCAACTCAACTGGCTGGATCGACGGCAGAGCCGCTTCTGCAGGCTTAGTGCCGCTGGCCTCAGGAGTCATGGAAGCCATCTGCGATTTCAGGCTGGACGGAATCCCCGCGTTGCTTGTCGCGGAAACCGGACGTGGTTGGGGAGCACTCTGAACTGGCGCAGTTTCGGGCCGCGGGGTGAGATTTTCCACCTGGACCGGGGGCCTCGTCTGGACCTGTGGTGGCAACGGGGTGGTGGTCGATGCGCCAGCACCCGCCGGCTGGTCCGCCGCCGGCTGCACACTCGCGGCAGGATTCTGACCGGTCTGCTCCGTCACTTGGCCTGTGCCGGTCTGGTTCTGATCTGGCGTACTCGCCCCGCTTTGGGCTGCCGGTGATTGGGTAGTGGCGGCATTGGTCGCGGAGTTGGTCCCGGGTTTTGCCGTTGGGTCCACGACCGGAAGCACCCGAATCTGGGAAGGATCGGTGGTTGCATCCGGGATGTTTGTCGCGACCGGAAGTTTGTACTCGTCGCCCGCCTGTCCGAAACTCTCATGCTGGGGTGGGGCCTGCGGTGTGGATACGGGTGGCGGGTTCAACCAGCTTCTGCCCACATGGACCACCGAGGCATAGAGCTTCCCGAGGCCTTGCTTCGCCGGGGGAATTTTCACCACGGCAACGACGGCTGCAGCTGCCAAAGCTCCCACCACGAGAAGCCTGCCCATGCGATTCGGCGCATTGGCAACTTCCGGTTCTGGTTCCTTGGTTGATTCTCCTGCGATGTAAGCAAAAAGTTGGGCCTCCGCCTTGGTCTCTGGGCGTGAGTTGTCTCCGGCGGCAGGTTTCGGCGGATCAGATTCCTCCACGTGACCCGCGGGCGCAACTTGCGAAGGAGTGTTTTCGTACGAAAGCAATTCAGGTTTTGCAGCCGGAGAAGGAGGACTCATGGGCTGCTGCCGGAGCCTGGCCAAACGGGCCTTGACGGAGGCCCAGCCCGTGGCCTCTTCTTCTGGTGGCTCCTCCTGAACCGCTTCCACTGCTGCTGCCATCGGCTCCAGCTCATTGAGAGGATCCACCTGTGCCGCGGCTGCTCGCTCCGCCGACTTTGCCTCATCCGACCCCGTGTCGAATTGCTTGCCCGGGCCTGAGCTGGCGGGCTGCAAGAATTCTCCGGGACGGAACGCTTTTTCTGGACCTTGGGTTACCGAGGCCGGAGCAGAAACTGGAGCCGGAGCCGGGCTGACCGGAGATACAGCCGGAGCCGCGGCTGCAGCCGCAAATGCAGATGGAGCGGGTGCGGCTGTTGCCTGCCGAGCCACGGGCGCGGAAGATTCCAGTTTGGCGCGGAGAAGGTCATACGCCGTGCCCAGAGTGTCCCGAACTTGTTCGGATACAAGGGGTTTTCGCAGGATCGAATTGGCACCGGCTTGTAGCGCCAGCGGCAAGTGGGAGTCCTCTTTAACGATCGCGAGGGTGAGCGGGCGATTGGCGGCCTTTAGTTCCCGCGCCGTCTTCAGCAGAAAGCCCGCTTCCGGCTGGTCATCCCAGTCGGTGATAACAATCTGAAAAAGCTGGGTGGTGACCCGTTCTACCGCCTCCACCGCGTTGCCGCAGTATTCCCCCTCAATGCCAAGATCGGCCAGCACTTGCCAGATAGGCGGAGCGAGGCCTTCATCCGAGGAAAACAGCAGGCAGCGCAAGGGCATACTACTCCAGCCTAGGGAGTTGCAGTAACCACGGCAAGTTACCGAGGTGGAAGGCGAGTTCGATCTGGTCCGAGGCCTGGCCCATCGTCAGTACATGTCCGTTAGGACCACCGCGTGAGCCTTGGCCACTCCGGTAATCCGGCCTGCCTTGTTCCGGTCCCGGCTGGCGCGTGCGCTAGAATGCTGGGTCGTTCTCGTTCGGTAGACCTTATGCAGACTGCGGATGTCGTTGTCGTTGGTGGGGGGATCGTCGGCTCCAGCATCGCCTATTACCTTACGGCGAACGGATGCCGCAACGTTCTGGTGATCGAGCGCGAATCGGCCCAGGGCAAGGGATCCACCGGCAAGAGCATGGGCGGAGTGCGAGCTCAATTTTCGACTCCGGTCAGCATCCAGATGTCGCTCTATTCGATTCCTTTTTACGCCAGCTTCGAGGAGCATCTGGGCTTTCCCTGTGACTACCGGCCGCAAGGCTACCTGTTCTGCGCCACCACGGAGAAACAGATGGCCTATCTGCGAACAAACTATGCGCAGCAGGTGAAGATGGGCTTGAAAGAAGTGCGGCTCATGGCCGGCGATGAGATTCGCGGCCTGTTTCCGCAGATGCGAGCCGACGACATCATCGGCGGAAGTTTCTGCTCCAGCGATGGCTTCGTCGATCCTTACAGCGCCATGACGGGATTCATGACCTGGGCAGCCGACCATGGCGCCACTTTGTGGAAAAATACCGCCGTCACCGGCTTTACCCGCGACACAACCGGCCTTGCGTCCGTAGAGACGACGCGCGGCTCTGTGGCGGCTCGCAAGGTTGTGAACTGCGCCGGTCCCTGGGCCGCCAGCGTGGCACAGCTCGCCGGAGTAGATCTGCCGGTCGAACCGCTGCGCCGCATGCTGGTGCCGAGCGAGCCGTTTGACGAATTCCCACACACCGCGCCCATGATCGTCGACATGTCCAACGGATTTCACTTTCGCCCGGAGGCTCGGGGATTTCTCCTGGCCTGGAACGATCCCGAAGAAACGCCCGGCTTTAAAACGGATTTTGACGTGGCTTTTGTCGAGAAAATCCTGACCAGGGCGGCGGGCCGCGTGCCCTGCTTCGCAAATCTCCCAGTCAATCCCAAGCGGGCGTGGGCCGGCTTGTATGAGATGACGCCGGACCACCACCCAATTCTGGGCGAGGCGCCGGGCACGCCTGGATTTTTCCTCGCCAACGGTTTCAGCGGACACGGCGTGATGCACGCCCCGGCAACGGGAAAGATTCTGAGCGACCTCATCCTCACCGGGAAAACGGACTTGATCGATGCATCGCTGCTGAACCTCGCGCGCTTCGCCGAGGGCCGGTTGATTCACGAAACCGCGGTTCTGTAGAGACGTAGCTTGCTACGTCTCTGCCGGCAGTGTTGATGAACCAGACAGTCAAGTCGCCGCCAGCAGAGACGCAGCAAGCTGCGTCTCTACGAAACGTAGGTTATTGTCACAACATGCTGGAACAAAATTACTGGCTCACGACCACTGAATTTCCAAAGACAGACGCATCCCGTCCTCTGCCGGACCGTGTGGATGTCGCGGTCATCGGCGCCGGTTTTACCGGGCTCTCGGCGGCGAGCACGTTGGCGAAGCGCGGCGCGAAAGTTGCCGTTCTGGAAAGCGAAACCATCGGATGGGGCGCCAGTTCTCGCAACGGCGGCATGGTGCTCACGGGCATGAAGCTGGGCGTGAACAAACTGATTTCGATGTACGGGCGTGAACGCACCCAGCGCATGTATGCCGCGTCGCTGGCGTCGATCGATTGCGTAGAACAGATTGTCCGCGAAGTAGGAATCGACTGCGACTTCACTCGTTGCGGCCATCTGGAAGTCGCCTGCAAGCAGAAGCATTTCGACGACTACGCGCGCCAGGCGGAAGTGATCGCGCGCGAATTCAATCACACGCTGCGCGTAGTGCAGCGAAATGAACTGAGTTCAGAAATCGGGTCGACCATTTATTACGGCGGCATGGTCGACGAAGTCAGCGCGGGATTGAATCCCGCGCGCTACGTTGGCGGCTTGGGACGCGCCGCGGTGAAGTCTGGAGCGGAAATCTTCGAGCACACAAGAGTCGAAAGTGTGCGGCGGGAATCCAGCCAGGGCGAACCGGGATGGAAGATCACCACATCGCGCGGCGACTTGTGGGCGAGCGATGTTTTCGTCGGCACGAGCGGTTATACCGGCCGCGCAACCCCAGCTTTACAGAAAAAGATCATTCCGATCGGCTCGTTCATCATCACGACGGAAATCCTGCCCGAGCCTCTGGCGCACGAACTCAGCCTGCGCAACCGCATGATCTACGACTCGAAGAATTATCTTTACTACTATCGCCTCACACCCGACCGCCGCATGCTGTTTGGCGGGCGCGCCGCGTTCTTCCCCGAGAACGACCAGACCATCCGCCGCAGCGCCGAAATCCTGCGCCGCGGGATGATCGCCGTCTATCCTCAACTGCGCGACGCCAAAGTGGAATATGTCTGGGGCGGCACGCTCGACTTCGCCTTCGACATCATGCCCCACGCCGGGCAAATCGATGGCATGTACTACGCCGTCGGCTACGCCGGACACGGCGTCGCCATGGCCACGTATCAAGGGCAGAAGATGGCGGAGTTGATCGCGGGCGAGAAGCCGGAAAATCCCTTCGTGGGTATCCCGTTCCCGGGCGCGCCGCTGGGCTTGTACGACGGCAGGCCATGGTTCTTGCCGATCGCGGGGGCTTGGTACAAGTTTCTGGATTGGGTAAGCTAAGCCTTCACGTGGAAGAGCGGCCCTTTAGGGCCGCGTGAGCGTTGCGGACTTCGTGCGGGCTTCAGCCCCTTGGCGATTTGCAAATCCCCAACTGTCACGTCCCCTCCGTACCCCCCACCCTGCGCCTAAACAACCGGTCCACTCCATACACCACAGGCCCCAACACCATCGCGATCACTCCGCCGATCAAGGCAAAGCGGTCGCTCCCCAGCAGCGCCACCAAGGCCATCACCACCGGCGCGCCCACCACATAGAGCAGACCGGCACGCCTACCAGGAATCACAAACGCCCTCGTCATCTCGGGCCGCGAGCGGCGCAGCCTCCACGCCGAAAGCACAGTCAGCACCGTCGTGGCCGAGCGCAGCCAGATGTAAACCGAAATGAGCTGCGCTAGGCTCTGCCACGCCAGCAGCGCATAAATCATCGCCGAGACCAAAATCGCCAGCCACGGCGTTCCATAGCGCGCGTGCTTGCGCGTGAGGATCTCAGGAAGGTATCCATCTTCCGCCATCGCAAAGGGCATGCGCGTGGTGGTGAGCACGGTGCTGTTCAGCAGCGCGACGTTGCCCACCATCGCTGCGAGTGTCATCCAGGTGCCGAGCCACGGTCCGCCGATTAACTTCGCCGCGTCCGAGAAAAAACCAGTGTGCCAGCTCTGCCACTCTCCCGCCGAGGCCAGCCCGGCGAACGTCGGCAGAAAATAGGCGGCAATCGAGAGCGGCACCACCAGCGCCAGCGCCCGCGGGTAGGCGCGTTGCGGGTTCTCCACTTCCTCCGCTACGGTCGAAAGCTGTTCATATCCCGAATAGAGCCACAAGCCCAGCGCCAGGCCGACCCCGAAAATCTTGAACGTGGGCTGGTGCGGCGGAATCAACGGGACAAACGGATTGTGATGCCAGTGCAGGACCGCCAGCACGATCATTGTGGCCACGGGCACAAAGATGAAGATCTCAAGAGCCGTGGCAACCTGGCCCACCATCTGAATGCCGCGCACGTTGATCCACGTGATCACGGCGATCAGCGCGACAGAAACCAGATAGTGCTTCCAGCCGGTAATTTGTGGAAAGTAGTAAACGAGGTAGTCGGTGAACAACACTGCGTACGCCCCACCCAGCAGGAACGACGCCGACCAGTTCCACCATCCCGCAAGAAATCCCCAGAAGTCGCCGAAGGCCGCGCGCGTCCAGCGGTAGAAGCCGCCCTCGACGGGCATGGCGGTGGTGAGCTCCGCCGACACCAGAGACACCGGGATGCACCAGAAAAATGGCAGCACCAGCAAGTAGATCAGCGTCATCCCCGGGCCCGATGTGGTGACCATGTCCTCGAGCCCGAACGGCCCGCCCGTGGTGTAGGAAAACATCACGAAGACGAGATAGAAGAGGCTGGCCTTGCGCAGCGCGGATGAGTTAGGCTGAGTCGTCAAAGAAGAAATTGTGGATTGCTGATTGCTGATTTCTGATTGGAAAATCACACTGCTTACACCGTGAGCGTTGCAATCAGCAATCAAAATTCAACAATCAACAATGTCTTTACGCGGCGAGCGTGCCTGTCAGCGCGCCTTCCAACTCCAGCAACTTCCGCTTTACGTCGAGACCTCCACCGTAGCCGCACAGCGTCCCATCGGACGCAATCACGCGGTGGCAGGGCACCACAATCGCGATTGGATTACGATTGTTGGCCATGCCTACGGCGCGGAACGCACGAGGCTTGCCCACCGCGCGAGCAATGTCGGCGTAAGTGCGCGTCTCCCCGTAAGGAATCGCCAGCAGCGCCCGCCAGCACGAGACTTGGAACTCCGTGCCCCGCAGATCGAGCGGGAAGCTAAACTCGCGCCGCTTGCCAGAGAAATATTCCTTGAGCTGCCTGACGTAAGGGCGCATCAGGCGCGAGGCTTCCTCGAACGCGAAAGCCTTTCTTTCTTCGCGAAGATGCCGCGGGTTCGGGCGAATCGTCTGCTGCCCCGGCAGCCTGGCATCGAATTCCAGCGCAACCAGACCCTTCTCCGAAGCGGCCAGAAACAGCAGTCCAACGGGCGAGCCGAATATCAGAGAACGTAGAGCTTCCATGAGAGCCAGAACCTCCCGGCAGCATAGCACGATGGCACGCAACCGGTTGCGGTTTGTGTCAGATTGAGACCGCCCGCAGTTGACAGAAATGCCTTTTTCGACCACAGTGTGTGCGGCGTTTTCCGCTTGGGTGCGTCAACGTTGAAAAAAGGCATGCTCATTTTCATTGCCGTAGTGCTGGCTCCCGTCTTGCTGGTGGGCCTGGTGGCTCTTGCCGCCGGGGACTGGCGGCAGATCGGTGCGACCGAGGCGGGCGATAAGGTTTCCGTCAGTTCGGTGCGAATACAGAAGCACAACCTGCGCACGGCGTGGGTGCGGATCGAATACAAGGAACCGGCGAAGCTCCCGCAGGGGGGCCCGTACGCCGAACTCCGGGCCCGGGTTCGTTTCAATTGCGCCAGCGGCACCGCCGCGCCGAACTCGGAGTGGTTCTACTCCCGCGAGCGCAACGGCAAACTCGTCGTCAGCAAGAAGGCCGCGCGCGATGACCAGTTCGGCCAGGTGTCCGAAGGCAACTTCGGCGGAATGATCCGAACCTACGTCTGCCAGCAGAATTGAGCGGCAGGCGGAGCCCCACCTTTCCCGCCAGCTGAATACCCACTAAACTGATCTCAAAATAGTTTTGGGAAGGGCACGGCTTCAGCCGCGCCACTACCGATCGAATGCGGGCTTTAGGGCATGCAGAGCTTGTCATGAAATTCGCGAAGATTGTTTTCGGGATTGCGGGTATCTGGGGAGTGCTGGTGCTCACCCCCTTGTATTTCATGTTCGACCTGATCGGCCGCCAGGACCCGCCGCCCATCACACATCCGGGATTCTATTACGGTTTCGCCGGCGTGGGCCTGGCCTGGCAGTTCGTGTTTTTTGTCATCGCGACCGACCCCGTGCGTTTCCGGCCCGTAATGATTCCTTCGGTGCTGGAGAAGTTCACTTACGGTATCGCGGTGATCGTGCTCTACCTGCAACGGCGCATGCACGCGAGCGATCTTACGTTTGCCGGCACGGACCTGCTGCTAGGCGTGCTCTTTGTGGTTTCGTTTCTGAAAACGAAGGCGCAATAATCAAGAGGCCATGGTCAACCCATCGAACATCATCCTGCTCGACGTGCTTACTGGGATGGCACCTCCGTAACTGCAATCCACTTTCGCGCCCGCCCGTTCCGTCATATTCTGATAGCGACTGCAGCCGCACGCCGCAGCTGCGGTTCCACTTCAAATTTTATGGATTCGCTTCGGCTGTATTCGATCGTAGTCGCCGGGGGCGCCGTGGCCCTGGGAACATATGCCCTGTTTCGGGGAAAGCCCAAGACGCCGGAAGATCTCGAACGCGAGCGCCGCACCTGGCTCGACGGCATCGGCCGCATCACCGACGGCACCGTGATCGACGTGCAGGAGCTGGCCGCGGAGAAAAATCCTCGCCCTGCCGTCCTGCTCATCTACAAGTACGACGTCGCGGGCGTGTCCTACGAATGTTCGCAGGATGTCACCTACCTGCGCCAGTGGATCAACCTGCACTCCTGCCGGCTAGGCCTGCCCACCTCGGTCAAATACGACCCGCAAAATCCGGGGAATTCGCTGGTGGTCTCGGAGAGCTGGATGGGGTTGAGGCAGTAGCAGTGGTCAGTTGCCAGTGGTCAGCACAAACTTGGCGCGATGCGGTCGGATAATTGCTCTGAGTCCAGCGGCCCTGTTGGAATACAAGCCGGAATAAACTGCCGCACGGCGCAAGACCCCGACGGCAGGCCGAGAAAAGAAGGACAGAAGCCTGTTTGGCTGTTAAATATTAAGTATCGCGATCTCAGGCTCACTGACCAGATGACCAACAGGCTTATTGTCTGCGTCTAGGACAGTGTATGACTTCCTTGGAATATGCCTTTCCATTCTCGCCTTCAATTCCTGCGCTTCTTCGATTGTGGCTAGAAAGAAATATTCTCCGGTAGGCTTGACCAGCCTGTCTTCTATTTTCATCCCTTCGAGAACGGCTGGATAGAGGTCAACGCTTTGACTGGGATTCAGCCATGACACATGCACGATCTTGCTCATTAGATATTCCCCATCGCGGATTATACTTTTAGGCGCAAGCAACAGCGGGCCGTGAGTTCTGTTACGAAACCCGAACAATCCCGATTTTGCTGCCCGTTACGCGACTCGCTGTGAGATGATTCCTGCCTTCCCTGTTTTCGGCCCCGGCCCCCGAACAAGATACTCCACGGAGAAAACATCCAATGGCTGATCAAATTCAGATCATGGGTAAGAAGGCTAAGCGCGGCGATAGGATGACAAGGGGCAAGGGATGGAGACTTGCCGTCCTGAAAGGTGACAAACGAATTTTTGTAGGCACGTTACTTCAAACAATCAACTTCGGTGACAAGCGGCTCGCTATTTTCAGCGTTCCCAAATAGAAGGAGCCGTATATGGCTAAGGGCAATGACAAGAAGGTGGTAAAGGAAGCACGGGCGCTACTCCTGAGCACACTCGGAAATCTCCTGGAGTCTCACAGGGAGAGACGGTTCACGTATTCGCAGAAGGCTAAGCCCTTACCGCGTCGGTTATTCTGCACTCGGAACCACCTCGATCCAGCCATTGTCAGCTTTATCGAGACAGGCCGATTTCTTTCCTTGAACTTCCCGCATCTTCGTAATTACCTCGCCACTATCTACGGTCGGAACGATGCTGATTTCACCACTTCGGCGAGGAAGGTTTACGACGGATTGAAGGAGCTTGAGGAGTTTCTTGAGGAACTTTGAAAAAGACTGTCACTTACGCCACTATACAAAGGTGTGTTAAGCAACGATTCGGCTTCACTCCCGAGACTTGCTGGATCGCCCACGTAAAACAACTCAACGGGCTGCCTGTGAGGGTCGCTCCAAACCGACGCAATCCCAAAGTAAGAGAAAAACTGTGCCCCCCCGACAAGCGCGACGCAATCGAAAGCTGCTTCCGGCGTCTTGGGCTGCTTTAGCCTTCAACGCACGTTTAAGACGTTACCAAGCTGACCCCTGCCCCCGCATTCAGATCTGGTAGTCTTCCACGAATAAATCAGCAGCAGAGATTCTCTCCGGCGTCTCTTCGTCGATCGACAGGTTCGGCTCCGCGCCCAGCGCTTCGTGCGAGTGCTCCTGAAACTTCTCCCGCAGTTCGTGCACTTCCGTCGCCAGCTTGATGATCACATCTGACAGCGGGTCGCGAATGTCCTTGGGATCGGTGATGATCACGCGCTTGCCATCGCGCAGAACAATGTGTCCGGGCACGCCCACGATGGTGGAATTCGCGGGCACGCTGCGCAGCACTACCGAACCGGCGCCCACGCGGCAGTTGTCGCCGATCGTAATGTTGCCCAGCAGCTTCGCGCCGGAGCCGATGGACACGTTGTTGCCCACTGTGGGATGACGCTTCCCTTTTTCCTTGCCGGTGCCGCCCAGCGTTACACCCTGATACAGAGTAACGTCATCGCCGACGATGGCAGTTTCGCCGATCACCGTGCCCATGCCGTGATCGATGAAGAGGCGCCGGCCAATCTCCGCACCGGGATGAATCTCGATGCCGGTGAGCAGACGCGCCACCTGCGACGAGAACCTGGCCGCGAAGCGCAAGCCGTGCCGCCAGAGCCAGTGGCTCAGGTGATGAATCCAGACGGCATGTAGTCCCGGATAGCACAGCAGAACTTCGAAGTAGGAACGCGCGGCAGGATCCGACTCGAAGACGGCAGCCACGTCTTCCCGCACCGATTTGACGAAACTAACCATGCCATCCCGCCAAACTGTTCCCATGAACGTAGCCTAGAGGTAGGGAAAGGCGCAAGGGCCGAACGGGAATAGCGGCCACAAATCGACGAAATGTTCCGTTCGGAACATTGCGGAATTTGCAGAAATTCCGGAACTCATCTGCTAAGTGCTGACGCCGCTTTGGGTTAGGGGAAGTGCCGAAATGTCGGCAGAGGTTTCGCGAGTTGAGAGACGCCTTATGATCCCATCGGCATGCCCGTGGCCCGCCCGAGGGTCATGGCTGGCTGGACAAGGGGATGGGAGCACCGTTGAGCCGCTGCTGTTGGCTGAGCGCGTAAAGGTTGCCACGGCGCCGCCGATAAATTCATCGTGCGGATGGTTGTGCCGCTTCCTCCCTCCCTCTTCGCTTCCGGGCGCGCTGAACAAAGGGAGAAGTGCAACCACGCCGACAGGGGAACCGATGGCCGGCATTTGCCATGCGCGCCCCTGCAAGGAGAATCATGGGTTCCCAAACCACCAATGTACTGCTGATTGAGGACAACCCCGGCGACGCCGACCTGGTCCGGCTGCGGCTGTTCGAGGGCGACGCGGCCGTGAAAGTGAATTGGGTTCCGCGGTTGTCTGACGCACTCGCCGCCCTTTCGGGAGAACAGCCGTCGCTGGTGCTGCTGGATCTGAATCTTCCTGACAGCCACGGTGCAGAAACGTTTCGCAAGGTGCTGGAGAAGTGTCCCAACGTGCCGGTGGTGGTGCTTTCCGGCCAGGACGACGAGGCACTTGCCGTCAAGGCGGTGAATCAGGGCGTGCAAGACTATCTGATTAAGGGCGACATCACCAGCAAGCACCTCGAGCGCGCCATCCGCTACGCGGTGGAGCGGCAAGCGCTGCAGCGGTCGATTGAAATGGCGCGGAAGCAGCAGCTGGAATTCAAGAACCAGTTCCTGTCGCACGTATCCCACGAGCTGCGGACGCCGCTGACCTGCATTCACCAATACACCACGCTGCTGCTGGACGGTCTCGCGGGCCCGGTTGCTCCAGAACAAGCCGATCATCTGAAGACGATCCTCAAGAGCGTGAACCAGCTGCATGCCATGATCCGCGACCTTTTGGAGGCGACGCGAGCCGAAACCGGGAAGATGCGGGTGGAACCGCGTTGCATCGCCATCGGGGGCCTGGTGCAGCAGGCGGTTGCCATGATGCGGCCCACGGCGGCGGAAAAGCGTATCGGGCTGGAGGCAGGCATCGACGAAAGAATCCCGTTGGTCTATGCCGATCCCGATCGCGTCCTCGAAGTCCTCATCAACCTGATCGACAACGGAATCAAGTTCACGCCGCCGGACGGATCGGTGGTGGTGAAGGCGTGCATGGTGGAGGCCGATCCCACTTTTGTTTACCTTTCGGTCAGCGACACCGGGCGGGGCCTGCGTCCGGAAGCCAAGATGTTGATCTTTGACCGGCTCTACCAGGATCCCGAGGCGGTCGACAACAATCGGGCAGGCCTGGGGCTGGGACTTTTCATCTGCCGGGAGATCGTCCGGCTGCACGATGGACGAATCTGGGCATCCAGCGAGCTGGAGCAAGGCAGCACCTTCACCTTCACGTTACCGACTTACTCGCTGCCCAAGCTGCTGTTTCCGGTGGTAACCCACGAAAATCGGTTGCGCCCGGCGTTTGTGCTGGTGCGGGTCGAACTCAAGCCGCTCACCAACCCTCCGCAAGGCAACTGGCGGGAAGTCTGGCAGCAGTGCCTAGACGTGCTGCGGCACTGCGTCTACCTGGATAAGGATCTGGTTTTACCCCCTCTGGGGAATCCGGGCCCGGAAGAAACTTTCTTTGTCGTGGCCTCGACCGACCTGGAGCGGTCCGAGATCATGACCACGCGCATTCGCGGGCAGCTGGACCGAATCGCGGGGCTGTCGAGCAAAGGCCAACTGACCGTCAATGCACTGCCTATCGAACTTCCGTCACCCGGAACGGGCGGATCTTTTCCCGGCGGCACGCTGGAAGAGCAGGTGCAGCGGCTGGCCGACCAGGTCACCGAAATGGTCCTGGGGAGCATGGCAAAGCAAAAGCTTTCTGCCCGAGGTAGTGGATAGTCAAATCAATACGTGATCCAAAAAGGAGAAGTATCAATGATGAAGCCGAAGATTCTGGTGGTCGACGACGATCCTGATCTAGTGCGGGCGCTGCGCCTGCGTCTGCGGTCCAACCACTGCGAAGTGGCCACTGCGGGAGATGGCTATTCCGCCATCGCAGCCGCCCAGAAGGAGCACCCAGACCTGATTATCCTGGACCTTGGTCTGCCCGCCGGGGATGGGTTCGTGGTGCTGGACCGGTTGCAGAACAGCGATCAACTGGCCGGCATTCCGGTGATTGTGGTGAGCGCGCGCGATCCCCAAGGCAATGAAGAGCGTGCCTTGAAGGCGGGCGCGTCCATGTTCTTCCAGAAGCCGGTGGACAACGAGGAACTGATGAACGTGATTCGGGTCAGCCTGCCGCAGTGGCGCGTGCCGGTGGTTCCGTTGCCCTCGTAGGGGCGGCTTGTAGGTTTCAGGGTTTTCCAGAGGCTCATGGAACTGCACCGGGCAATGCGAACCTTGAAGCTTTCGCAACCTTCGGACTTTGAAACTTGAAAGCTCTAGCTTCCGGTGGGGAAGCCGCCGCTGTGGGCGACGGTGATGCGGAGGTACTTGTAGGGGTTCACTGGGGTGTCGTTAATGCGAACTTCGTAGTGGAGGTGCGGCCCGGTGGAACGTCCGCTGAGGCCGACGTAGCCGATGGTGTCGCCGCGGTGGATGTGTTGTCCGGGCGTAACCGCAAAGCCGGACAGGTGGCCGTAGCGGGTGGAGATGCCGTGGCCGTGATCCATCATAAGGGCCTTGCCGTATCCACCGAGGAAGTCGGCAAAGGTAATCACGCCGTCGGCGGGAGCGATGACCGGACGTCCATAGCTGCTGCCGATATCCACGCCGCTATGAAATGCACCTTCTCCGTTGAATGGATCAATGCGCTCGCCGAAGCTGCCGGTAATCGGTCCTTCGACCGGCCACAGGTTGGGCGCGGAGTTGGCGCGAACCCAGTCGGCGGTCGTGGCGTTGCGGGTCAGGCCCAGCGTGATGCCGACTGTGGCGGCTCCGCTGAGAGCCGACGTCCGCAGGGCGCTGAGCTGATCCAGAGAAGAGGTTACTTCGGCAGCTTGAATTTCTTCCTGCGAGGCGGTCACCAGCGTGGGCTGCGACTTAAGGCCATAGAGGGCGGAAACTTCGCTGGCGATCGAACCCAGCGACGCGATCTGCACGTCACGCTCTTTGGCCACTTCCTCAAGGCGGGAATAGCGATCTTTCAGCTGCTCCTTTTCGGTGCGCAGCTGGTTGTAGCGGGAGACCTTCAACAGCATCCGGGTATAAGAAGATGCGATACCGGTAAGGCTGAGGAATCCGATGGCGGCCCCGACCACGAAAACATAAAGGTAACGTAACGGAATGGATATCTTACGCAGTTGGCCGTCGTCGCCGCGCGCCACAAAAAGTATGTAGAAACGTTTTTGCAAAAGCTGTCCTCTTTAAAGTTTGGTTCATCAGGGCCGGAACTCCAGGCAAGGTCTGAGGTTGCAGAAGCCTGTTCGGAGCACCTGATTTCCGGGCTGCGCTCCCATGTTGGGAATGGAGACCTCTTACGCGCCCTCCCTACCGGAAACCCAGGCTTAAAGCCTGGAAAAACTGCATTTGTCTGCAATTCCAACTGGATGCAGAACTTAGCTCGGCCAAAAGCTTTGTGAATGTCAGGTAAACGGTAACAAACTGGGTTCCCCCTGTCAACGACCCAGGGGGGCCTTTCCCGGTTACGTAAGGCTGGGCAGCCGGGGTCACCTGGGGACAGGTTACTAGCAGAGCCGGGGTACAGGCAAAGGTCGGCGATTGGCTTGAGCCCGCAAGAGATTGGAAGGTTCCTCCGCGTCTGGCGAAAAGGCCGCATCCTTGAGCACGCAAAGCCGGCAAACCCGCGATATTTGAATCCCCCCCATCAAGCACAGCATCTTTTGCGAGGCGTCCGCTATAGTGATTGCGCCGTGCCACTTGCCGAAAAAGAGCTGATTGCCCGGATTCGCCGCCTGGCGACTCACAGGCAAAAGCAGGCGGACAAACGTGTCCGCCCCACACAGATCGTTACGGGAATTGGAGACGACTGCGCGGTGCTGCGAATGGTCTAAGTTCGGGGCACAGGGAATGACACGCTGGTGACCACGGACTTTACCCTGGAAGGCATTCACTTCCGGCGCGACTGGCACCCGCCGGAATCCGTCGGACACCGTTGTTTGACCCGGGGCTTGAGTGATATCGCGGCGATGGGCGGAGAGCCGTCCGCGGCATTCCTCTCGCTGGCCCTGCCTCGCGATCTGCCGCAGAGCTGGGTGGGTCGCTTCGCGCGCAGCCTGATCAGCCTCGGGGAGAGATATGGCGTGACCCTGGCCGGAGGAGATACTGCAGAGTCTCCGGATGGAATTCTGGCCGACATTATCGTGGTGGGAAGCGTGCCCAAGGGGAAAGCCGTATTGCGTTCAGGGGCGCGGCCGGGGGACCGGCTTTATGTGAGCGGGGAACTGGGCGGCTCGGCGGCAGCGGTTAAGAAGATGAGAAAGAAGCCGAAAAGCGGGCTGAAGCCGGCGGAGTATTCCCGGCATTTCTTCCCCGAGCCGCGGATTGGGCTGGGGCGCATTCTTCGCGAGAAAAAGCTGGCCTCGGCGATGATCGATACCAGCGATGGCCTTTCCACCGACCTGGCGCACATCTGCGAAGAAAGCGGCGTGGGGGCGGAGGTCAGCGCGGAGCTTATTCCGCGGGCCAGCGTGGGCAAGCCGGCGCGGGAAGTCGATCTCGAGTTTGCGCTGCACGGCGGAGAGGACTACGAACTGTTGTTCACTGCGCCACCAAGCAAGCGTGTGCCCTCGCGCATTGCGGGAGTGCCAATAACGCAAATCGGGCATATGACGCGCAGCCGAAAAGTAGTACTGAGAAACAACGCTGGCGTCGGTTACGAACTGGAGCCGCGCGGGTGGGAACACTTCCGCCGGTAGAGCCGAATTTCGCAAGGTAACTTTGGTTTCGGGTGACCATTTGTGTCTCTACCCCACGCTCACGAACGGGGCTAGAGTTATGGATATGTCGCAACTCAGATGGCTCGCCCTCCCCGTCCTGGCTGGTTTGCTGGTTGTTGCTGCCGGATCTTCCACAGTCGCCGCGCAAACGAAGAAACAGCCGCCGCCTCCGCCGGCCCATGCCAAATCTCCGTCGCCCGCGGTAAACGATGATTTTGTGCACAAGCAATTCGGCGACAACTGCTCGGTGCTGCCCGGCCCGCCGCAATTTGTGGGCGACCTGGACGGCGACGGCGTCGACGATCTGGTGATGACGGCGCGCTGCAAAAATCCCATGGCGGATAGAGACGAATACAGCTTCGTGGTGGCCGATCCCTACAACAGCTTTCTCGGCTTCGGCGAGGTGAAGGTTACTTCGACGTTCGCTTCCGATGCGCCCGAGCGCCGGGGAGTTTGCCTGCTGATCGTGCACGGTGCAGGGCCTGATGCCTGGAAAGCGGAGACGCCGAAGGCTAAGTTCCTGCTGATCAACCTGCCATTCAAGACCCTGACCGTAAAGAGGCTGGCGCTGAAGAAGAAGACCGTTCTCGGCATCTACATGGAAGAAAAAGGCGAAGGCGAAGATACGTCATCCGTGATTTTCTGGGACGGCAAGAAATATCGCTACCAGCCGCTGGGATCGAGCCTGGAGTAGGGTCGGGCATAAGTGGGATACTCGCCGGATTAGCAGCGTACTTGCGGCCTGGGCAAGCTCGGGCGCAGGTTCTCCGTCCAAACTGAGCGCGGGCAAGTCCGGCAATCAATCTGACTTTCCGCGGCTGGCGGGCGGCACAATTCCGTTCATCCGCAAATACTCCACCATCTGCCCGTAGTGATCAAAGGCATGGGCTACGGCGAATGTTGCCCGTTGCAGGCGGGGCGATTTGCCGTTCCCCGCAGGCTGCAACATGTTCTCGGCAGTCAACGTGGCTGCGGCCTTGTGACCCAGGGTGAAAGAATCCTCGAGGAACTTAATGATGTCGGCTTTGGTCTTCAAGTTCTCAGGACCGTTACCGCCCATGAAGTTTTCGGGGAACTTGTCGCCGGTAAGCGGCGACCATAGTGCATAGTTGGAAGCGGCGACATGTTTGACCTGCACGGCAAACGTGCGCACGCCTTGGTAGTCGCTGCCGGGAATGCTCAAGCTCTCAGGAGAAAAGTTGAACTTCTCTTCCGGCATCGCTTCGGCAACTTCCACGATTAGCTTTTCGACGGCGCTGATCTCGCGATCCACGGTGGAGTCGATGGTTGGCGCAGGCTGCGGTCGCGCTGGAGGCACGCTCGCGGCTTGTGCTTTTTCGGGCGGCGCATCGCCTGCGCGCGTCTGATCGGTAATCCAGTTTACTTCCCAGGTCTTGCCGCCATCGTCGGAGAATGACTGTTCGAAATGGGGCACGCCCGAATCGGTCTTCGACCAGATAAACCGAATGAAGATGGATTTGCCGTCTAACGTGTCCTGGGCGTAGAACTCGCCCAGCCCGTTCTTGAATTGGCCGATCTGGGGTACGACCACGACACCATCCTTGCTGTTGGCCCAATACAGGCGCCAGTCGCGGGTTTGGGGATTGTAAGTGCGCAGGGTCAGGCCCTCGATGTGGCCGGCTGCGCCGTCGGTCTCGAACTCCTCGATCTGAGCGCGGCCATCCCAAAGCTTGCGGGTGACCGAAGTGCCGTCGAATTCGACCCAGGTATTCGAACCGGTCAGCGGACGCAGCCGGCGCTTCAGGTGGATTTTCCAGCTGCCGAGCTCGAAGTCGAAATCGTGTTGCCCGTCGCGTTCGGTGGCGCTTTGCGCCGCGGGTTTCGTGGCTCCTGAATCCGTTTGGGCCACCACGAATGCCGAACACGAAATCACGGTAAGAGCGCTCAGTAAGTAAAAGGCCCGGAGAAGAAGCGATGCTCGCGTTTTCTGTGGTCGATTCATATTCATCTTTCTTCCTTTCTTGGCGAATCTCAAAATCCCCAGTGCTTTCAAGTCTTAACGCCGCGAATCCGGCGGCACCAGGTTGTTGGCGCGGTAGTACACCACCAGCTGGCCGTAGTGCTCAGCGCTGTGCTCGACGGCGAACGTCCAAATGGCGGAGTTGTGGGCCAGCCGGTTCCCAAAGAATTTCGATGTTTTGTCCAGCCCCGCGTCGCCCTGCTGTTGAATCACGTGCGCTCCGTCCGCGACCGCCTCTTGCACAAACTTCACCACGTCGGCTTTGGTTTTGAAACTGTCTCGCGAAGGATTGTCGCCCTCGCCGAAGTCGGGCCCGAGATTTGATCCGGAAATCCTGCGTATCAGGACGAAATCCAGTGCGGCGGCGTGCAAAAGATTCTGGGCGAAGGTGCGCTGGTCCTTCTGCACCTTGAAGTCGTATTTGTCTTCGGGAAAATCCTGGGCCATAGCGACCAGTTTGTTGCCGATGGCGTTCCACACCTCCAGCGTCTCGTCGGCACGGGAGCCCGCAGGACTCGGCTGTTGATTTTGCGATTGTGCCAGACCCTGAGGATCTGCTCCGAAGACGGCCAGCAGAGTCAATGCAACCAGCGGGACCAAAGATCGCTTCATGGTGGACTTCTCCTATAATCGGACTGAGCGGTTTTCCGGCCAGGGTTGTGACTTATATCGAAATGTGATATATCAAAGTACGATATGGAAGTCAAGGACAGGCCCCTTTCGACCGCCGCTCTGCATATCCTTCTTGCGCTCGCCGAGTCTAGTCTCCACGGGTACGGGATCATGCAGTCGGTCAAACGCCTATCTGGCGGAACTTACCGGCTGGGACCTGGCACGCTATACGCCAATCTGGATCGCTTGCTGGCCTGCGGCCTGGTCGGCGAGACGGAACGGCGACTGAAAGGCGGCGAAACTCGGCGAGAATACCGCTTGACCGCTAGCGGCGAGCAGGCGTTACGCCTCGAGATTCGGCGCTTGCGGCAAGTGGTGGACGTCGCGCGGACGCGGTTGGGCAAGTCGGACGAGAGGGGCGCATGAGCATTCAGCGCTGGATGCTGTTCGCGTATGGTCTACTGTTGCGCTTCTACCCCCCGGCATTTCGGAGACGTTTCGCGGTGGAGATGCTGGAGGTGGCAGAAGCCGCCGCCCCGACCGAATGGCCGCTGATCTTCGGCGACACCAGCCTTGCCATCGTGCGCTGCTGGATCGAAGGAACCCACTCGACTGCCGTGCTCGCCGAACCAGATGCCTACCTCGCACTGGGAGAATCCCGCCCCAGCGCTTCTGTATTGCTTCACGGTCTTGCCTTATCGATCATGATCATCGTTGGCCTCTGCTACGTTAGCTACCGCTGGCCAACTCCTTGTACCGGAAACCGCCAGATTGTGACTCGCGTGGTCGCAGGAAACGCAGTAACACCACCCCCTGGGCCAGGGCAGCGCGGTCTCGGCAGCAATAGACGAAAGTAAAGCAGGGGCGAATACGCTAAGGGGGTGATCAAACTTTGGCTGCGCATCGCGCGGCGCGCATGCTGTTTTTCTATCCTGCCCCCATCCCAACCCTAGCCGCTATAATTCTCCCGCCATGAATCCCGAACAAAAAGTTGCCGAACTCAAGAAGCGCAACCAGCTGGCCGAAGAGGGCGGCGGAGCGAAACGCCGCGAGCGGCAGCATAAGGAAGGCAAGATGTCGGCGCGGGAGCGCATCGAGTTTCTGCTCGATGAAGACACCTTCGAAGAGACCGACAAGCTGGTCACGCACCGCTGCAACGACTTCGGCATGGCCGAGCAGAAGATTTATGGCGACGGATTCATTACCGGCTACGGGCGCATCGAGGGACGGCTGGTGTATCTGTTTGCCCAGGATTTCACCGTGTTCGGCGGATCGCTGTCGGAGACCAACGCGGCGAAGATCGTCAAGATCATGGATTTGGCTGCGAAGATGGGCGCACCCGTGATCGGGCTGAACGATTCCGGCGGCGCGCGCATTCAGGAAGGCGTGATGTCGCTGGCCGGCTATGCCGACATCTTTCTGCGCAATACTCTATATAGCGGCGTGGTGCCGCAGATTTCGGCCATCATGGGGCCGTGCGCGGGCGGCGCGGTGTATTCACCGGCCATCACCGACTTCGTCCTCATGGTCGACAAGACTTCCTACATGTTTATCACCGGGCCGGACGTGATCCGGACCGTGACTAATGAGGAAGTCACGAAAGACCAACTCGGTGGCGCCATGACGCACAACGAAACCTCCGGCGTGGCGCACTTTCTGGCGCACGACGACGCGGAATGCCTGTCGATGGTGCGCGAATTGTTGAGTTTCGTCCCCTCTAACAACCTGGATGATCCGCCGCGCAAGCCTTGCACTGATCCCATCGACCGTGCCGATGGTGCCCTCGACAAGATAGTTCCTGACCAGTCGAACCAGCCTTACGACATGAAAGACGTGATCCACGCCGTGGTCGATGACGGTTATTTCTTCGAAGTGCAGGAGCACTACGCGAAAAACATCGTCGTGGGATTTGCGCGGCTCGACGGGCGCTCGGTTGGGATTGTCGCCAACCAGCCGGCCATGCTGGCGGGGACTTTGGACATCAACGCATCCATCAAGGGCGCGCGCTTCGTGCGCTTCTGCGATTGCTTCAACGTTCCGCTGGTGACCTTTGAAGATGTGCCCGGCTTCCTCCCCGGCACAGCGCAGGAGTACGGAGGAATCATCAAGCACGGCGCCAAGCTGCTCTTTGCTTTCGCCGAGGCCACTGTCCCCAAGGTCACGGTGATCACACGCAAGGCCTACGGCGGGGCGTATTGCGTGATGGCGTCCAAGCACATCCGCACGGATGTGAACTACGCCTGGCCGACGGCGGAGATCGCAGTCATGGGTCCGGAGGGCGCAGTCGACATCGTCTACAAACACGAACTCGAGGGCGCCGAGAATCGCGAAGCGGCTCGCCAGAAAAAGATCGAAGAATTCCGCGACCGCTTTGCCAGCCCCTACGTGGCCGCCGACCGCGGCTTCGTCGACGCCATCATCCAGCCTCGGGAAACCCGCAAGAAGCTGATCCAGGCGCTAGCTATGCTCGAGAACAAGCGGGACAAGAACCCGGCTAAGAAGCATGGGAATATACCGCTGTAAATTCTCGGGCCGCAGATTTGCGCGGATGAACGCAAATAATAGAGCGGGGCAAAAATAGAGAGTTCCGAGGTGATGCTGGGTCCATTCGTCTCGGCCAGTAGCTCGCTTATGACCCTTGCTTGACCTGCTCTCGCTGCTTCCCTTGCGGGGCCGCTGCGCGCGATCTTCACTCGGGCTCCGGGCTCACCGCCAACCGGATAAACCTACCCAACGCCTCGGAACTCTATCTTGCCTTCGACATTTCTTCCTGTTCTCCTCGACCAGCGCTTTGCTTTAGACCCTTGCTGGCCCTCCTTCCCATTTGCGCAATGAGAAAGTGACTTCGCTCGAGCCCCGGACGTTGCACCAACCGGAAAAACTTTGGAAGTTGTCAAAGAACGATTCTGTTTGTACTCCTTCTGATTTTAGAGTCAATGAAAAACCGCGATTTGTAAGCTGCGTGTTTTCAATCGAGTGCAGGCAGTCCACAGGGGGGTGACCGGAATTGGGGCAGAGCGATGCCGGATTTGTCGCCAAGCATGCCGCGGCTGAGACTTTTCGCCATCGCGTCTTCAGGAGAAACACGATCGAGGTTGCAATGAATTGCTCGGTCATTGTGAAAAACGGCGAAAACTGCCGTCCAGTGCGGGATTCGCCAAAGCAGGGAAGCGGTGCGAGATAAGAATGAGCACGGCACATGTGGGGATAGCCGCCCTCGGCTGTCTCGGGCCGAAGGCCCGACTTCTGCTCCTACTGATCGGCGGCCGTCATCGAAGCTAAATCGAGCTGCGCTCGACTGGACAGCCGAGGGCGGCTGTCCCCACATGGTCCGTGATTGCTGCCTGGTTTGCCTAGATGACTTCGATCTTCTCATCGGTGAGTTGCTTGTCGTTCTCGTCCCCGCCCGTAAGTTCGAAGGAGTTGGTGATCGCAGCCTTGCCCTTTTCTACGCTGGTGATGACGTAGGAGCAGCCGAACCAGTGCGCTTCGGCCAGATCGGTTGGCGACCAGTGCGCAGGATGGTCGGGGTGGGAGTGGTAGAAGCCGACGATGTCTTCGCCACGATCGCGGCCTTCGCGCTGAATGCGAACCAGCTCGCGGGGATCGATATTGTACCGATTCTGCGGCGAGTCAGTGCGGGTGTTGCCGCAGCGGGCAGTCGAGGTTACGATCCGGATGCTGTCGTCGTCCACGCGGCCGAGCAGTACGCCGCAGCATTCGTGCGGATAGGTTTCTTCGCCGTGGCGGCGCAGGGAGTCGTAGTCTTGGCGTGTCAGCTTCAGCATCGCAGGATTGTTGATTTCCTGATTGCTGATTGTTGATTGAAAATCTGACGGTGTGCTTCCCAATCAACAATCAAAAATCAACAATCAGCAATTTCTCTACTCAGTCCAGAATCTCTCGCTCAGGTATTTGTCGCCGGAGTCGCAAAGGATGGTGACGATCACCGCCCGCTGCTCTCGCCGGAGCTGCAAGCGCTCCGCGACTCTCAGGCTGCCGGCAACCGCGGCGGCGGCGGAAATTCCCACCAGCAAAGCGGAGTCGCGCGCCAGACGTTTGGCCATCGCGTAGGCTTCCTCGGTAGCGATCTCGAGATTTTCGTCCGCCAGTTCCGGATCGTAGATTTTCGGGACTATGGCGCTCGCCATGTGCTTGGCGCCTTCAATGCCGTGGAAGGACGAATCGGGCTGCAGCGAAATGCAACGGATCCTCGGATTGAGTTCTCTCAGGCGGCGTGTGGTGCCGGTGAAGGTGCCGCTGGTACCGAGCATGGCGACAAAGTGCGTGATGCGTCCTTCCGTCTGCTGCCAGATTTCGTTGGCTGTGCCGTGATAGTGGGCGCGCCAGTTGGCGTCGTTGGAATACTGATCGGCGTAGAAATATAAGTCTGGATGCTTGGCGGCAAGGTCGCGGGCCATGCGGATCGCCCCATCGGAACCGTCGCCGGGATCGGTATAAAGAATGTTCGCGCCGTACGCGCTGAGAATCTTCTTGCGTTCGAGCGAGACATTCTCGGGCATGCAAAGCGTAACCGGGAATTTCTCCGCCGCACCCAGCATGGCGTAGGCGATGCCGGTGTTGCCGCTGGTGGCATCGAGCAGAATCTTTCCTGGCGTGAACTGACCTCTGCGGCGGCCTTCAGCGACAATGTTCGCAGCCGCCCGGTCTTTCACCGAGCCGCCCGGATTATGCCACTCGGCTTTGCCCAGCAGCGCCACTCCCGGCAGATGGCCAGTCAGATCCAGGCGTAGCAGCGGCGTATTTCCGATGCGGTCGAGCAATCCCTGGCCGACATGAGAAATGTCGGGCTGCGGCCCATCATGAGCCGAAGACGCTGACGCCGGTTTGGCCAAGTTCTGTTTCATATCCAAACTGCATCCCTGTGACTATCGTAATATGCAACAAAGGATGAAACGCGCTATGTAGTATGTTGTGTGTAGATGACGGAAATTGCAAGTTGATGCACAGGATTCCACAATCGAACGTCATTGACGGATTCTGCATCTGAAAGAAATGTGCATCATCACAAGAAAGACGAAATAAGAAAGAAGAGAAATGAGTAAAGCAACGGAAGCACGGACTTACGAGGAAGCGCTGGCCTGGCTGCGCGACAATGGCTTTGACGTGACCGAAGCGCCGGGCATGAACGGGCGCGTGTTCCTCAGGAAATACAACGTGTCGGCCGCGATTCAGAAAACTCCAGAGGACGGCGTGAAGATCTTCGCCTATCCGGGCTACCTGATCGGGAGCGAGATTTCGAAGCTGGTGAACCGCGGTTACCAGCAATTTCTTAAGACCTCGAAGACGGAGGTTCCCGCCAGCGCCGACCATCTCAAGGCGCTGCAGTCTTTTTCGGAAGAATTGAAAGTGGGTCTGGGACTGCCCAGCCTGTACAACGAGTCGCTGGGAACGGTAAGCGAGTCCTACCACTACGATCGCATCGAGGACCGCGACAAGCCCGCCGTGGATCGACCGAAGCGGCCGTGGGAAGTGGCTGGCAAAGCCGGCGCGGCCGTGGCCAAGAAGGGGCGCGCGTAACTCCTGAAAGTTCGGTAGCCTCGTTCTGTCTGGCGTAACCCATTCCAACGTGCGAAACTGGTGCGCTCACGGAGACCACATGCGCAGCCGGTTCGTCTCTATTCTCATCCTTTTATCCTTGATCGCGACGCAAGCCGGTGCGCAAGGATCGCCGTACAACGTCGATAGCGGAGCTTCAACTGCCATTGAGCAGGTGCTCCGCACCCAGCAGGCAGCCTGGAATCGGCACGACCTTGAAAGCTTCATGGCGGGATACTGGAATTCGCCCGAGCTGACTTTCTTTTCTGGCGCGACTGAGCGTCAGGGTTGGCAGGCTACGCTCGATCGATACCGTGCGAATTATGCGAGTCCGGGGCACGAGATGGGGAAGCTGGAATTCTCCGCGCTGCGCATCGAGATGCTGGGCGCGGATGCAGCCTTTGTGCGCGGAGCGTGGGAATTGACCATGTCCGATGGAAAAACGCCGCACGGATTGTTCACGCTTGTCTTCAGGAAGTTTCCCGAAGGATGGAAGATCGTGCACGACCATACTTCGGCGGCGGAATGAAGCTAGAACTGGCTGTCCCACTACATTCCTCTTTTCGCCCGCACTTGCACCCGCGTGCCATCGGGCAGTTTGCCCGTCACCAACTCCACCACGCCGTTGCGGACGATGCCTTCGAGTTCCTGCTGAGGTTGGTTCGAAGACCGCGCAGCCGAGGCGGCCGCGGCCACATGTGTAACACTGTGCCCCGTGCCTTTGTCCATGGCATCGTTGGCCAGGCGGTCGGCTTCCTGATTGTGTTCGCGGAGGGCGTGGCCGATCGCGAACCAGTCGAGTTGGGCGATCAATTCCTTGGCGCGGCCGTGCAGATCCTTCAGGGTGGCGTTTTTCACCTTGTAGATGCCCTTGATCTGCCGGACCAGCAACTCGGAATCGCTGATCAGCTTCAGGGCTTTGGGTCCGTGCTTGAGCGCGTATTCAAGCGCAGCGATCAAGCCTTGATACTCGGCGAAATTATTGGTCTGGTGGCCGAGATATTCGCTGAGCGTGGTGACCTTGTGGCCCGACTGATCTTTGATTACCACGCCGTATCCGGCGGGACCCGGGTTGCCCCGCGCGCCGCCGTCGCTGTGCGCAACCAGGTAACGCTCGGGAGGATTCTCGCGCTGGGCGTCGAACAGATGCCTGGTTCCAGCGCCGCGAGTCGATGATGGCATTGATCGAGTTTACAACGTCGTTGCCGAGGTCAGCGTCCCGCGGCCAGGCGTGTTGCCAGCCGGGGTGGCAGCTTCGCGGCGAAAATGCGGTCCTGCGCCGATTTCAAATTGTAGGGTGCGCGGTGGAAGTGCACGATCTGCGCCTCAGAGTCAAAGAGGGCGAAGGCGGCGCGCCAGTCGCCGTCACGCGGTTGGCCGACCGATCCGGGATTGATCATGTAGCGGGTGGAGGGCTTCAACTGCAGCGCCATCGACTCGGCTTGACCTACCGTACGGTATTCGGGACGAAAGCCGTCGGCGCTAGAACCATTGGCCAGGAATCCACCCTGCAGGTGGGTGTGGCCAAAGAAAATTAAGGGCACGGAGAGGGCGATCAACGGCGCCAGTGCGTCGCCGAGCGAAACCACGTACTCATCTTCGTCATTCGGCGAGCCGTGAACCAACTGCACTCCGGGAGTCTCCTCCAGTTGCACCGGTCCGCGAGGCAGGGAGCGCAGCCAGTCGAGGTTGTCGCCGGTCAGCTCGTTGCGGGTCCAGGTGGCAGCGGCCGCGGCCAGCGGATTGAAATCGTCAATGTCCATGAGGCCGGTGGCGGCTTTGTCGTGATTGCCGCGAACGAAAATGTTTCCCAGGCCGCGGGTGCGTTCCGTGACCTCGTTGGGGCTGGCGCCGTAGCCGACGATGTCGCCCAGGTTCACCACCTGATCGAATGCCGGAGCGGCTGCGAGGCAAGCCTCCAGTGCTTCGAGGTTGGCATGAACGTCGCTGAGCAGAAGTATGCGCAATGATCACCAGACAAAGTGGGCATTATAGACCGAGAGTAACGTCAGCGTATCTCCCGATTGTCTGAGCTCCATGTAGAATTTGTGCCTATGAGGTGGCAATTCAAAGACAAGGCACCCATCTCATTCAAGGTGCTCTTTGCGCTCTTCGGCGTCAATCTCATAGCGCAACTGGGCTCGGCCTTCGCAATCCCGCACTGGGCGCCGACTAAGCCGGACGCCGCTCATTCGTTCCCTATTCACTTCAAAGGCGGTCTCGTCCATTACGTTCAGCCATGGCTTGGACAATATTTTGATTACGGGTTCGGGGCGCATTTTGTCTTACTGGCACTGCTGTTTCTCATCATGTGGTTGCATCGCGACGAGCTCGAACGCATCTCCTAACGATTGATCACGGGACACCGGGCCCAGTGTCCGCGGGCGACTTCCACCAGCGGCGGCATGGCCTGCGAGCACTCGGTCACGCGGAAGCCGCAGCGCGGCTCGAAGGCGCAGCCGGGCGGCATGGCTTGCAGCGGCGGAACCGTGCCTTCGATGGTTTCTAAAGGGCGGCCGCGATCTGTTCTGAGATCTGGCACGGCATGCAACAGCCCGCGAGTGTAGGGATGGGCAGGTGCCTGGAAGACGTCGTGCTTGGTGCCCAACTCCACCAGGCTGCCGGCATACATCACGGCGACGCGGTCCGCGACCTGGGAAACCACGGCCAGGTCGTGCGAGATAAACAGCATGGCCAGCCCGAACTTGACGCGCAATTCGGCCAGCAGTTCAAGAATCTGCGCCTGAATCGTCACATCAAGCGCGGTGGTGGGTTCGTCGGCGATCAGCAACTGCGGGCGGTTGATGATCGCCATGGCGATCATCACGCGCTGGCGCATTCCGCCGGAAAGCTGGTGAGGATAATCGCGCGCGCGGCGGCCGGGCTCGGGGATGGCCACGTCGTTCATGGCATCGACGGCGCGCTGCCAGGCTTCGTTCTTCGCCACGCGGTTGTGCGCCAAAACAGCCTCTTCGATCTGCTCGCCGACGCGCATGACCGGATTCAACGCGGTCATCGGCTCCTGAAAGATTATCCCAATTCGTGAGCCGCGAAGCTGGCGCATCGAATCGTCCGCCAAGCCTGCGAGATTGCGGGCTGCCCCGTTTTCCGAAAAGAAGAGCTCACCCGATACCCGAGCCTGCGGCGGAAGCAAGCGCATAATGGCTAAAGACGTGATCGACTTGCCGGAGCCAGATTCGCCGACGAGTCCGAGAACTTCCCCGGGTGCGACGGAAAAGCTGAGATCGCGGACAGCCAGCAGAGTTCGTGTGGGGACGGGCACTCCTGCCCGTCCAGCCCCTGACGGTTCAGCCGCCCGCAGGGCGGCGGTTGGGAACTCGATGTTCAGGTGGCGGACGTCAAGAAGCGGAGGCACGGACTCATGGTAGCAGCGTTCGGCTGGGTTTCAGATGTTAGGTCCTAGGCCTTGAGGCTAGGAGGACAAGAATGGATGGCACTGCTCCATCATGCAGCTTATGATGGCTAATCCTGTTGCGGATTGGTAGGGCGATTTCCAAGGTTAACCTTCTGGGCCACCTCTTCCTTCAGCGCATCCATCAACTTAATTACCGCCGACGATGGCATACTAAGCCACGGCTGCATCATCCAACGCACCAATTGCAACGCTGCCAATCCGTAGAGGAACCCCATGACAGCCCATGAAAAGAAAAACTGCAGGAAACCACTCCTCAAGGGATCGTCATTTTTCCAGAGCCACATGCCAGCTAATATCACACCTATGCCAAAAGCTGAGAATGCAAGAAATGTCGTCAACTTCGAGTCCCGCCCCACCTTGAGCTTTAGTCCCTTTTCGGTGTCCTTGACAACCACGTAAAGCTCCCAGGTCAGGCCGCGCCTCACCTGTATGTCCCTACCTTTCTTGGCCACATTGAATTGAAAGCCTTCTGCTTCCGGAAACAATGCCCGAAGTTCAGTGAGCACCACCTCACTCGCTTCCTGTGAGCCTTTGAGTGTAACTTCCCGTTTAACTCCCCACGGAATCACCGTGCCACGTTCTATCATTGCGTTTTACTCTTTGATCCTTTCTTCACTGCAAAACTGTGCCCCATCTTCAAAGATAGGGCACAGCGTGCGTGTCGTAGGACCTTGAGCCAAGACCCAAGACCTACTGTCCCAAGATCAGCGGCAGGCCGTTCTTGTTATTGCCGATGACCACGACTTTCGAATTTGCACTCTTGGCCAGGTTCTCGGTAGCCTCGATGCCCTTCCACTCCAGCAGCGATGGCGTGATGCCTTGGGCGACGATCTGCTGGAAGTCGCGCACGCCGGCGGCTTCGATGCGTTTCCGCTGCGCCTCCTGCGTTTCCTTTTGCAGCCGGAAATTCATGGCCAGCGCTTCCTGCTCCGCCTGCTGCTTGGCTTCGATGGAGGTCTTCAAAGTGGCCGGCAACTGAATGTCGCGCAGAAGAACGCTCTCCACGATCAGCCCGCGCTTGTTCAACTCGGAAGTGATCTGGTCGTAGATCTGCTTGGCCACCATTTCGCGCTCGCCCGTGTAAAGGGCGTTGGCGGTGTGGGAGGCAGTCGCTTCGCGGATGGCGGAGCGCAGAGTGGGCTCGACCACCACGTTCTCGTAGTCGGCGCCAATCTTCTGGAAAACCTCGGCGGCCCGATCGGGATTGAGATGGTAAATGAGCGAGGTGTCCAGGCTCATCATGAGGCCTTCGCTGGAAGGCACGCTGGCAGACTCCTTCAGTGTTTGCGTCTGGATGGAGAGCTCGTTGTTGGTCTTCATCGGATTGATGAGGTGAATGCCCTCGCCCAGGATTTCACCCGTCTGCACCTTGCCGAAAAGCGTGAGCACGCCCACGTGCCCGGTGCCGACCCTGGTTATGGAACTGAAAAGCAGAATGACCAGCAAGAATGCAGCAATACCTAGTCCGATTAACCGAAGCAATCCGCTGCCCATTCCTCCGCCACCGTCAATTATTCTGCCCCGAGCTGGATCAAAAGTCGTCATAAGTTTTTCTCCCGTGGCGATTATACGGCCCGCGTTCGAGCGGAGCCGCTTGGGACGTATCCTCCGGTGAATCTTCCCAAGAGCCCGCGGCATCTTTATGATTGGGCCAATGAGTAAGATTCATATCCCTACGCCTTTGCGGCAGTACGTGGGCAAGCAATCCACTGTCGATGTAAAAGCCACCACAGTGGCCGAGGCCATGAATGCTTTGGTGGCGCAGCATCCCGATCTGCGCCGGCATCTTTACACCGATGACGGCAAGCTGCGCGCCTTCGTGAACGTTTACCTCAACGACGAAGACATCCGCTACCTGCAAAAGGAAGCAACGGCCGTCAAGGAAGGTGATAACATTTCCATAGTGCCTTCGATCGCCGGAGGCGCGGTTTGACCGGGAAAACACTGGGGATTTGCGAACCACAGAAATGAAGCCCGCCATTACAATGCGCTGTTGTTGCCCTGCCTGTTGTTAGCTTCCTGATCTCGTCGATTCGCATTCCAATTTGAAAACTTGAACCGAGGAAATCATGCCCACCGCCGAAATTGACGTAACCCTCAGCAAAGACGAAATCCTGCGCTATTCCCGCCACCTGATCATGCCCGAGGTTGGCATGGAGGGTCAGCAGAAGCTGAAGGCGGCGCGGGTTCTTTGCATTGGTACGGGTGGCCTGGGATCGCCGCTGGCTCTGTATCTGGCGGCTGCCGGAGTGGGCACGCTGGGATTGGTGGATTTCGATGTGGTCGATTATACGAACCTGCAACGGCAGATCATCCACACCACCGCCGATGTGGGACGCAAGAAGCTCGATTCCGCGGCCGACAAACTCAAGGCCATCAATCCGTTCCTGAACCTGCGGACATTTGACACGCGCCTGAGCAGCGAGAACGCGCTCGAACTCTTCCGCGACTTCGATATCATCGCCGACGGTACGGACAACTTCCCCACTCGCTATCTGGTGAACGATGCGTGCGTGCTGACGGGAAAGCCGAACGTCTACGGGTCGATTTTCCGTTTCGAAGGACAGGCCAGCGTGTTCGCCACGAAGGAAGGCCCGTGCTACCGCTGTCTGTATCCGGAGCCGCCACCGCCGGGCCTGGTTCCCTCCTGCGCCGAGGGCGGAGTATTGGGTATTCTCCCCGGGCTGGTCGGAGTGATGCAGGCCACCGAGGTAATCAAACTGATTCTCGGCGTGGGCGAGCCCTTGATCGGAAGGCTTCTTCTGATCGACGCGCTGGGCATGAAATTCCGTGAACTGAAACTGCGCAAGAATCCCGACTGCCCCGCTTGCGGCGCGCATCCGACCGTCACCAAGCTGATAGACTACAACGAGTTTTGCGGCATTCGTGGGGAGGAAAAGCCTGTGGCTGCCGGAGTTCCGGAGATTCAAGTAGAAGAGTTGAAGCGCCGCCTGGATGCGAAAGAGGATCTGTTCGTCCTCGATGTGCGCGAGCCGCACGAATACCAGATCTGCAATCTCGGCGGATACCTGATCCCGCTGAACGATCTGCCCAAGCGGGTGAATGAGCTGGACTCGAGCCGGGAAATGGTCGTCCACTGCAAGATGGGCGGACGCAGCGCGAAAGCCGTCGCCTTCCTGCAGCAGGCGGGATTCACTAAGGTGCACAACCTCGCGGGAGGAATTAACGCCTGGGCCGAACGCGTGGATCCGAAGATGCCGAAGTACTGAAGGGCAGTTGCCGGTTGTCAGTGGCCAGTTGCCAGTCTAAGAAGGGAGCGCCAAGGCGCTCCCTTTTTCCTTTCAGCCCAATTCTTCGCTAGATCGGATCTGTGCTTTACGCGATGCGCTTCGTATCAGGGCATGGTCAGCTAAACGGGGGTTCGTATCAGGGTATGGCTTCACCCAAACGAGGTTCGTATTAGGGTATGGCTTTAGCCATACCGTCCAAGCCGATCTGAGAAACGGGCTTCAGCCCCTGCGAAGCCGGGTCCAGTTCAAATCCCGGATGGGCTGAGCAGCAAGGATACTGCGCCGCCTCGGCCACCAGATGCCGGGCCACGGGATTATTCCGAATGTATTCTGCGGTGCGCCGGAACGCCTCGGCATCGAGAATCCGCACTTCCGAGAAGCCCTTCTGCCAGACCGGCGCCCTAAATCCCAACTCTCGTCCTGCGCGAAACGCGAACCCTCCCTTGATGAATTGCACTGCCCGTTCGACCGTCACCTCGGAGTCCACTGTCACTAACAGATGGAAGTGATCAGGCATGACCACGAATTCATGCAGCCGGAATTTTCCCAGCGCGCGATAGTCGTACAACACGCGGATGAATAAATCGGAAGACCGGTCCGACTGGAGAAGGTTTCGCTTGCCGCTGATCGACGATGTGACGAAAAATGTGCGAGCGTCAGCAGTGGCGCGTGCCGGGTCGGCGTGACGAAGCGGAATGGCCAAAGAGCAGCGGCTGAAGCCGGCTCCTTTTCTCGGGCTGGATTCGGCACGCCTTTAAGGCGTGCCCTGATACGAATCTGTACTCCAAGAAGAAGCGGATTCCGTGTGACGTCTGTCACACGACGAGAAGGTTGGTCCGGTCGTCAATCCGAATTGGGAAGAAGAATTTGTCAGAGAGTTTCGTGTGTCTAGCGAGGTGAGGTCCGTACCAGCACCTGGCTTCACCCGTACCAGGTTCGTATCAAGGTATGGCTTCAGCCATACCGTTCCGGCTGATCTGAGAGCTGGGCTTTAGCCCCTGCGGGCACAGCGCCTGAAGGCGCACTCGAAAAAGCGAAACATGCGGCACGCCTGAAGGCGTGCCCTGATACGAATCTCGCGGGAGCCGTAGCAGCGCATGGTTTCACCCAAACGAGGTTCGTATCAGGGTATGGCTTTAGCCATACCGTTCCAGGCCGATCTGAGAAACGGGCTTCAGCCCCTGCTCCGCGCTCCCGTTGATCCGCGTGTTGGCGTGCCGTAGCGCCAAGAGGTCCAAATAGAATCACTTGACAGGGCAGCGCCCCGAACGCACAATTCTCTCGCGTAGCCTCTTCGAACAACAGTCGTTCTTCCCTACCGAGGCTGTGCCCGGGCCATTTTCACCGAGCCCCATAGATCCGGGGAGGGGTATGAATAGACTGCTCGCGTTCGTCCTTTGCTGTACGATCCCACTCACGCTTCTTGCCGGTGACAACGGGTACAAGGTGACTTATGACGGCGGATCGATACCGGACACAAAACCGGGAACCGGCATGAAATTGTTTATCGAAGCGAATCAGGTGCGACTCGTGAGAGACAACGCCGAGGTCATCACGATTCCCGCATCCTCTGTTACGGAGATCAGCTACGGCCAAGACGTCCATCGTAGAGTTGGGGCAGCGATCGGGCTTGCCGTGGTTTCCTTCGGAATCGGAGCACTGATGGCTCTTACCAAATCAAAAAAACATTATGTCGGCTTGACCTGGGCCGATGGCGACAAGAAGGGTGGTTTTGCCATGCAGTGCGACAAGAACGATTAAAGAGGAGTATTGGCGGGACTCGAGGGCGTCACCGGCAAGAAGGCCGTGGACTCCGACGCCATGACGGTGAAGAACTGATTCCGCAGATGATTTGAGCTACTACTTTTTTCAGCCGTTTCTTCCCAGGGCGCATCTGCGGATTTGTGTTGACATGACGGGTTTTCTCCTTTCTGCGTCAAACATTTAGGACTCCCGGAGGTCTTTATGAAGACCACACTGTTCGCCTCATTTGCCTGCCTGTCTTCCTTCCTGTGGCTATGCTCGGCTCCCGCGCAGCAAAGCCAAAAAGCGGCTGCTGATTCCGAAAAAGCGCGCGTCTTCATCACCGACAGCCAGTCCTGGGAGGTCGCCGGGTACGGCGGAGGAGGCGCGGGCGGAGGCGGTTCGACCAGTCACGGCGGCGCGCGTCCGCAGACTGCCGAAATCATCAAGACCTTCGGAGAGCGCTGCCCGCAGGTGACTGTCAACAACATCCAGGCGAAAGCCGACTACATCGTGCTTCTCGATCACGAGGGAGGCAAGAGTTTTGTCAGCCACAAGAACAAAGTGGCCGTCTTTGCCCGCGTGAGCGGAGATTCCATCATCAGCAAGTCGACGCTGTCGCTGGGCGGCTCGGTTCAGAGCGCGTGCGAGGCCATCACTAAGGACTGGGCCGACCACGGGCAGGCGATGCGGGGCGCCGCCGCCGAACTGAGCAAGCCCGTTCCCGTGCCCGCAGCTGCCGCACCGGCACCGGTCAGTTCTCCCACGCCCGCGGCTCCAGTCACGGGAAAGCTGTCCATCGTTTCAATTCCCGATGGTGCCGACATCGAGGTCGATGGCAGCTTCGTCGGCAACACCCCGTCAGATGTGCAGCTTCCCGAAGGCGAGCACACGGTTTCGGTGAAAAAAGCCGGATTCAAGGACTGGGAGAAAAAACTGAAGGTTACCGGCGGCAGCAACGTCCACCTGAACGCCGAACTGGAGAAGGCGGCCAGCCAGTAGCTCCCTTTTCCCCCGCCCCTCGCCGGGTGTGAGTCCAATCACTTGCTTTTTTCCCCCGCCGGTGGATAATTACGCTTCCTTCCCCCCGGGAGGCGCCATGCTGTTTCTTCGTCGTGCCCTGCACTCCGCCGGAGTGTCTCTTTCGGGGATATCCTCTTCCGTCCGAACATCGTTTTTCCCCGCTGTCGTTTTCATTGCGGTTCTCGGATCGTGGCTGGTGGCAACCGGCCAGAGCGCTCCCGCGCCCGTTCCGAACTCCGACCCAACTTACCAGGCCCTGCGCAACCTGACGCTGTCCGGGGAAGCCGTCAGTGTTACCAACTTCGAACTCAAGCGCGACGCCGGAACTTTTCACCTGCACTCGGGTACGGTGTGCTTCGTCACTCCGGTGCAGGGCAAGGTGACGGGAGCGGTGTTTGTGGGAGAAGGCAACTTCGTGCTGACTCCGCCCTCGGATTCAGAACGCAAGAATCTCAAGCTGCTTACCAAGGAGGACGAGTTCAGCGAAGGCTTCAGCACCGTGGTGTTGCGTTTCACCGACGCTTCTTACGATGACATCAAGAGGGGCGGCAGCGTGGTCTCGGCTGGTTGCGACGCCGGTTCGCTGAGGGACAGCCAGCACGCCACCCGGCACATTTTCAAACGCAACCTGGAAGCCCGCATTCTGGAAGACGTTTTGAGTCCGGAGCCGGGGGAGTATTTCATTGCGTTCATCCATGGCAAGCACTACAGCGGGAAAGAGATTTACCAGATCGATCCGCATGAGGTGGGCGACCAGGTCGAGTTCTCGACCTTCGACGACAACAAGTCCGGCTCCTGGGCCTCCTTCCGCTTGTCCGGCGGGCCCGCGAAACACGTGATCGGACGAACCATCCGAATCGAACACCACCAACTAGATACGCAGATCGAGAAAAACGCCAACCTTGCCGGAAAAGCTACGACAACGCTGGTCGCCCGAGCGAACGGCGTGCGGGTCGTGCCCTTCGATCTTTTTCCTAGCTTGCGGGTCCAGAGCGTCACCGGAGATGGCGGGCAGCCCCTGTCCTTCATCCAGGAGGAGAAGAACGCGGACGCGAATTTCGCAGTCCTTCTGCCCAAGGCGCTGGCGGCAGGGGAGAAATATACTTTAACGACAACTTACAGCGGAAAAGAGGCGATCAGCAACGAGGGCGGCGGCAATTACTTTCCCATCGCACGCGACGACTGGTATCCCAACACGGCCTTCGGCGAATATGCCACCTATGACATGACCTTCCGCATTCCCAAGGGAATGAAGATAGCCGCTACCGGAGAGTTGGTGAGTGAGGCCAATGATGGCGGGCAGAATGTCACGGTGTGGAAGAGCGAAGCGCCGCAGACTGTTGCCGGATTCAACTTCGGCAAATTCAAAGTCGAGGAAGCCAAGTTGACCAAACCGGAATACCTGGTTCAGTCCTTCGCCAACCAGGATCCGCCAGACTGGGTAAAGGGGTTGCAGCAGGCGGTCAGCGGTGATCTGCCGAACGCCATGGGACCAAGTACACATTTAGGACCGGAAGTCGCCCTGGGCACCATGAGCACCACGGGCTTGAACAAGAAGGCGCTGGCTGAAGGCGAACTAGCCGTGCAGCTTTACACCGAGTACTTCGGCCAGTCCGCCTTTAAGCACTTACAGGTCACCCAACAAACCGCATGCAATTTCGGACAATCGTGGCCGGAGTTGGTGTGGATTCCTCTCTGCTATTACTTCGACACGACGGTCCGCCATCAGTTGGGAATGGACTGGGGTGACCGGGGTTACTGGAAGGTCGTTACCCCCCACGAAGTGGCTCACCAATGGTGGGGGCACACGGTGGGCTTTAATTCGTACCGCGACCAATGGATGAGCGAGGGCTTTGCCGACATGTCGGCCTCGCTCTACCTCAGCCTGATCGAAAAGAACCCGCATAAGTTCATCACGTTCTGGAATGACGAACGCGACTTGCTGCTCGAGCGCAACGCGCAGGGATTCCGCGCTATTGATGCCGGAGCCCTCACCATGGGTTACCGTGCTAACAACTCGCGCACCGGTTTCGACATCGCCAGCCGCCTTATTTATCCCAAGGGTGCCTACATTCTGCATATGCTTCGCATGATGATGCACGACAACCGCACCGGGGACCAGCACTTCAAAGAGATGATGCAGGATTTCGTCAAGACCTATATGGGCAAGTCCGCCACCACCGAAGACTTCGAGGCGATGGTGGAAAAACACATGACCCGCGAAATGGATCTCGAGGGCAATCAGAAGATGGACTGGTTCTTCAACGAGTACGTTTACGGCACGCAGTTGCCTTCGTATCAGATGAACACCACATTCGAAAAGAACGCCGATGGAGATGTTGTGATGAACGTGAAGATGGCCCAGTCGAATGTGGACGAGAAGTTCCGCATGCTCGTGCCCATCTACCTGGAACTGGCAAATGGCAATATGTTCTTCCTGGGGCGGGCGCGGATCACGGGGAACAATACTTTTGACCAAAAGATTCCGCTGAAGGGCATGAAAGATATGCCCCGCCGCGCCGTCATCAACTACTACGATGACGTGCTGGCTTCGCCCAACTGATTTCGTCCCATCAACCTGCAACCAAAAAGGGGAGCGCAATGGCTCCCCTGTCCGCGCTGCTACCAGGTTATTTACTTGCTCGATCCGCTTGTGCCGTCGCTGGCGTCGCCAATCTCCAGCGCAAACTTCTTGCCTTGGAAACGGATTCCGGCCAGGTTGCTTGTGCCGTCACTATTCTTCTGGGTCACTGCCGCGTCATTGGCCGCGGCAGAGTCCAGGTTCACGACCTTCGCCGGGACTTTGGCGACCACGTTCTTGCCTTGCATGATGCTGACTTCGACGCTGGGGCCGCTGCCGTCCCACTGGATTTTGTAGTCGCCCGGCTTAAGCTTGGTACCGTTGACCACTGTCGGATTGCTAAGCTGCAGGCTGCCCTTTGAGGCTGCAAGAGCGCTCGAGGCCAGCAGTAGAGCCAACCCCAGAATCAAACCTTTGGAAACCGCCGTAAACTTCATGACTGCTCCTTATTTCTTTCCCGAATTCCGTCGGGAAACGGTTGGGGCGGCCCGCCGTACGACCTCCGCGAGAAAACACTTGTGTTTCGCCGCGAATCGCCTACAATGCAGCCGCTGGGGTTCCAGCAGACAAGCCGCCTGGCTTGCGCTGTTGTGCACGGGGGTTTTCTCACCTGGGCCGCCAAACCGAGCGTGAGAAGATCCCCTGAACCCCGCTGAACTCTTTGTGAGGCCAGTTTTGACCTTCATTGCTGGCCAGTCGCTTACTTCACTACATTACGTACCCACAACCCCAAAAGTTCCCTGGTTCCTGCAATTGCTTTCACGCCTCTTTTGACGCAAGGTCCCTGCCTCCGTTAGCAAGAACGTGACGGGATGTTTTCTCCGAACAAATGCCGAGTGTCTTGTCTTGGACGAACCACTCCGCAAGCGCGGCCGCAAGATGCGCCTTGGAGAAGGATGATGATTGAAGTGCAATCTCAGATGCGGGAAAAAACGCTCGGCATAAGCACGGCAGACACCCGACGGACGAGAGCGAGGAAGGGCAGCGAAGATCGAGTACCGCGTCAGTCCTGGTCGCCGTGCTGACGCTCCACCGACCAAACGCTCGCCTGGTCCTTTTCAAACGGATAGACGTGCACCATCCAGTTGAAGATCACGGGACGAAATGTGCCGCCCGCGGCATCGCAGGCTTCCTGCGTGGTGATCGAACCCCGCAGGCCGAACTGCGGATGCGGCATGCGGTACGCATCTTCATGTCCGGCGGGCGCCTTGCAGAAGTTCACATGCTCGTGCCACTGTGCCACGCTGAGGGGAATGCGCTCGTCCAGTTGGTCCTCAGCAAGACGCTTTGGCGCGGTGTACATGACGCCGATCAGCTTGTAGTCCTCCCCGTGCTTCTCATAGAGCAGCGACGTCGGATGTTCCGGGTTGAAGCGGAAAGCCGCTTCCATGGCGTAACCGTAGTTGGTGAAGTGGTACATCTTCTGCGGAATCTCGGGGTGGAAAATCTTGAAGCCATCGGCCAGGGCGGCATGATAGTCCGTGTATTTGTCGGATGCCTTACGCGCGGCTTCCACCACCCTTTGTGCGCGCTCGGCGTCACCCGGCTTTGCCTGGCGCAGGTCAGTCATCTTCATATGCGGGCCCATGTCCATGTGACCCTCCATCGAATGCATCACGTGGGCACTGGCGTCGCTGTCGGCATCCTTGTCGGGCATGTCTTTCATGTTCGACATGTCGCGATTCGGCATGCTGCCTTGCGGCATATCCATGCCCGGCATGCTCTGCTGTCCGCCGGACGGGGCGCTGCCTTGGGCAGGCGGTTGCTGGCCCCACATCACGCTGGCAAACACAAAGGTTGCAAGGAAAACCGCGATTCGTCCATACATAAGAGCTATCCCCCAGTTTCTCAGTTGATATAACCCTGCCGCAGCGAAAATGTTTCTGCAAGCTCCCGTGCGTTACGCGCGATTACAGACGTAACCGCGACGTGGATAGCTGGGCTGTCGTTGTCATCCCGACGCGCAGCGAGGGATCTGGGTTTCTGTCTGCTGTATTTGAGAAGTGGTGGCGCAGGCAGGACCCCAGATCCCTCGCTTCGCTCGGGATGACTAGGACTTGGGACCAGTTTTATGGCAGCGGTTCCGAGACGTGCTCGTGCACGGTGAGCCACTTGCCGTCCTGGTCTTCCCAGATGACGGTCCAGCGGAAGTTGCCCATTTCGACTTTGCCGGCTTTGGTGGTCATTGTGTAGCTCACGGTGGCCGTGCCCCACACCAGGTCGCCGTGGGAATGGATGGCAGCATCGTCATTCACCGTGCACTTGGCACTCTTGTAACCGGCCAGCACATTTTTCACGCCAGCCTGATATTCATCCCAGCTGGCGTACTTGAGCGGAGCGATGTCGAAGAACGCGTGCGGCCCGGTGGCGTAATACTTGGCCACGTTGGCGGGATCGAGCGTGGACCAGCCATCCCAAATCTTCTGCATGAAGGCTTTATCGGGAGCCGGCCCGGCGGAAGACTTCTTCATGGCTGACTTTTTCGTCTGCGCAAAACCGGACAGGGTGAGAGCGAGCAGGCACAGCGAAACGGTGAAAAGGCGCTTCATTATTGGGTCCCTCCAGGGAATCCGCGAAATTCTCGCACAGAAGGACGCAAACTACAAAGGGCACCAAAGGTTGAGATGGAACCAGCGATCTCCAATCCGCGCTGGCTCGGAGGACACGGGAGATGTGTCCGGAAGTTAACTTCTGGTTTGACCGATTTCCACAGCGCACGCTAAAATAGTTGAGTTTGCCTGTACTCGCAGACCCGTTCTGGGGACGCCTGCCTTGGCTGCTCAAGCGCCGCGGCGGAAAACACAGCAAGCACAGGAAATTCAGCAGGCCCTTGGATGGCGCGTTCGTGTGCGCCGGGCCACGGTGAAGAATCATTGTAGGAGCTGACTTTCACGACATTTTGACGGAGGCAGACGTATGTACGCGGTGATCCGCTCAGGTGGAAAACAGTATCGAGTGGCGCCCGGCGATGTGATTCGAGTGGAAAAGCTCGGCACGGGTACGGATGGACAGGTGGAATTCCCCGAAGTTCTGGCGGTGTCCGGCGAAGCGGGAAAGATCGCCAAGCCGGAGTCGGGAGCGCGCGTAGTAGGCCACGTCGTCGAAGAAGGCCGCGGCGCGAAAATTCTCGTCTTCCACTACAAGCGCAAGAAGCAGTACAAAAAGCTGCGCGGCCACCGGCAGGACTTTACCGCCGTCCGCATCACCGAGATCGCCTTCGACGGCCAGAGCTTCAAGGCTCCGGAACTGGCGAAAAAACAGCCGAAGGTGAAGAAGGCGAAGGCAGCCGAAGCAGAAGCGCCGGCGGTGGAAGCGAAAGCCGCGAAGGGCGCGGCCAAAAAGAAAGCGGCCCCGAAGAAGGCGGCGGCCAAGAAGTCGGGCGCAAAGAAGAAGTAGAAGCCGCACGGGCGGGCAACCCGTCGGAAGAGGATTTTACTGACAACTGGCCACTGACAACTGGTTTTCTATGGCACACAAAAAAGGACAAGGCACTTCACGCAACGGCCGCGACTCGAACGCGCAGCGGCTCGGATTCAAGGCTTTCGGCGGGCAGATCGTGCCCGGCGGCACCATCATCGTGCGGCAGCGCGGCACCCGCGTGAAGCCCGGACTGAACGTCGGCCGCGGCAAAGACGACACGCTCTTCGCCAAGATCACCGGCCGCATCAAGTTCCTGAATAAGGGCTCGATGGGCAAATTCGTGATGGTCGAACCGGTCGAACTGAAGTAACACTCGGATCGCCTACGGCAGCGTCATGTAGACGCTTTGCTTCTTGCGCCGTGTTGCCACCATCATCGGGCTTGACGGCGCCCCTAAAAGAGAACCAGCGTAAGAGACCTTCTCGAATGCTGCGATATCGTCATCGGGAATTTCGCCGATGATTTCCAGCGCCATCTCGGGCGCGATCTCTCCAGCGACTATGACGCAACCGCGCCACAGGCTGCTGGAAGGCCATGCGCCCTTGAAGGCTTGATTCGGATCATCTGCGTTGATGTCCTCGGCGTACAACCTTTCTGCTGCTTTCGATAAGACCTTGACTGCTTTTCCTGCGCCTTCCATGTCACCGAGAGTCAAATAAATCTCCGGCACTGGCTTGAGGCTGAGCTCCTGCTCGGGTGAAAGTTGGTCGGCCAGTTTCAGCGCCTCGTCCAGCGCAGACTTTGCAACTTTCGGGTCTTCCTTCACGCATTTTCGGGCAATCGTCACCAATGCGGAAACGCGAGGACAAGAGATGCTAAGAGGCGAGGACATTGGCAGTGTCAGCGCCTGTCCCAGCGCCTGCTGAGGATCCTTATCGGCTTTATCAGTCGCTAGCTGCATTTGATATTCAATCTCTCCTAGCGATTGCTGCTTGGTCGAAAAATCCGAATCTCGCGTCTCACCGGAGGCCCCGAAGGACGCGGAACTGGGAGACGGCATGCCCTTCGGAAAACTCTGCAGGTTGTCGCGTGCCTGTGCATCGTCCCTCGTCAAACTCTCGGCCCCTAAAGGATCCAGTTGCTGCACCACAGGCAGCAGCTGAAATAAGCGCAATTGGTAGAGCGAATCCAAGCTCACGCTTCTTCCGTCTTTTGACATCGTCGTGTGCATATCATCGGATTCCCCGTTAGATTTGGCGTCGTCCAGTATTTTATCGATCGCCTCCAGGATTACCCGAGAAGGTAGCTGCTCCCAAACTTCTGAAATCATGGTTGCAAAGTCCGCAGTACCGACTGCTCCGGTCGAACCGTTTTGTTCGAAATTGTTCAGGGCCTGCAAAAAAATCGCCAGTTTATCGCTCGAGTTTTCCATTTGGAAAGCTTCGATGAGCTTCGCGGCTTCTTGAAAAGGGTAGTCGCCGTCGTCGGCGATTTGGGTAAGCAGCTCCCGTGCGTGCGGCAGGTTGCCCTTGTGAATGTAGGCGCTGATTAGTAGCGCTGTGATGTGGCTTCGCACGCCGGGTGTGGCTTGCGGCAGCAGAACCTCGGCGCTCTCCGGAGACTTCTTGGCAAGGTCTGCCAGGATTGCGCCTTGCAGCCACCCTTTATTGCAGGAAGCGCTGCGACAGTCCCGATCATCGTCGGCATTCTCAATCGTAAGCGTCGCGGTGAACGCCCGACGCAGCAGGGAGTCCGTTTTCTCCGGATCGTATGCGGAATATGCCTTCGCCGCTTGCCAAAGGACAAAAGCGTGCATGTCAGGCTGCAACCCGGGCGCTGCAGCTTCTGCTGCTTTCACCAACTGCAGTCCTCGCCTTTGTTCGGGAGTGAGTTTTCGGTGAGCGGTAGTCGTGGCGCTTGAACTAGCGGTTGGCTTGGATTGCGAAGGGCCTTGTTGCTGCGCCATCGCGACGATCGCGGAGAGAACGAGCGTGGCAGCTATGGCAACCGTCGCTTTTGACAAGCAGCGTCGGCGCACGCAACACCTCGACATCGAAGCGTTAGCAGTTTACACCCTGCTATGGCGCGCCATTGTAAGATCGTTACTACATTGCATGTTCATCGATGAAGCCAAAATCCGCGTCAAAGCCGGAGACGGCGGCAACGGCTGCATGGCCTTCCGGCGGGAAAAATTCGTCCCGCGGGGCGGGCCGTCGGGTGGCGACGGAGGCAAGGGCGGCGACGTGATCATGGAATCCAGCGAGCGCCACAACACGCTGGTGCACTTCCGCTTCAATCCCGAATACAAAGCCGAACGCGGACGCCACGGCGAAGGCTCCAACAAGACCGGCCGCGACGGCGCCGACGTCCTGCTGAAAGTCCCGGTCGGCACGCTGGTCTTCGACGACGAAACCGGTGAGAAGGTATTTGATTTTTCCCATGCCGATCAACGCGTCGTGATCGCCCGCGGCGGACGCGGTGGCCGCGGCAATGCCCGCTTTGCCACTTCGGTGCACCAGGCCCCTCGCGAACATGAAGCGGGCCGCCCCGGCGAAGAGCACAACTACCGGCTCGAGCTCAAACTGCTGGCCGATGTCGGCCTGGTCGGCTATCCCAACGTGGGCAAGTCGACGCTCATCTCGCGAATTTCCGCGGCACGGCCAAAAATTGCGGACTATCCCTTCACCACGCTCGAGCCGAACCTCGGCGTAGTTGTGGTCGGGGATGCCAAGAATGAGGTGAGCTTCGTCGTCGCCGATATTCCGGGCTTGATTGAAGGCGCGCACACGGGCGCCGGCTTGGGCACGCAGTTTCTGCGGCACGTTGAGCGCACGCGCCTGCTCGTTCATCTGGTCGACGTGTCAGACGCAAGCGGCCGCCCGGATGTGGCTAAGGACGTGGAGGTCATTCTCGGCGAGTTGGCCAGCTTTGGCGCCCATCTGGAAGAGAAGCCCATGCTCATGGTCGCCTCGAAGATCGATGTCGCCAACAAAGATAAAGTCGCTGCCCTCAAACGCTACTGCAAGAAACACAAGAAGAAGCTCTACGAGATTTCTGCGGTTACGGGCAGGGGAATCGAAGAACTCACATACGCTATCGCCAGCCAGTTGGAAACCCTGCGCTCGAAGGCGCTGCACGAAGCTGAAGCGGGCGACGAGCAGACCGTCTGATCGCAGCCCTGCCCCTCTTGTTGTCATCCCACTTTAGGGTGATCCCCTTTTTATCGTCATCAGGGGTGCATCCCCTTTTTTATTTGTCATCCCGAGCGAAGCGAGGGATCTTGGTTTCTGCCGGCGTCCAACAAACCCCAGATTCCTCGTCGCTCCGCTTTCTCGGAATGACAATCAGGCAGGTTTCAAGCTCGCGGCAGATTATGCCCGTGCTGGAAATGGTATTGCAGAATCCTCGCTGCCAGTTCGGGAACGATGGTCTCTCCCTTTGCCTTCACCGTGCGTACGATCTCTCCCCGGCACACTACCTCCGTCGGAGACAGCCCCGCAATTTCCGCGGGTAACACCAGGTTGATTTCGAGCACGGCGTTGGGTTGCAGCGCATCTTCCGCCTCGAAAAGCATACCGGAGCGGCTGATGTTTCTGGTTTTGCCTTCGTGCCAGTCTTTCTCGCCCAACTGGCGATACTTCAATGGCAAGTGCAGCTGAAAACGTTGTGCGCGAGACGGCGGGAACTGTTCCCGTCCATGCGGCGCCGAATGAGCAGTCTGTACTGGCATGGCAACCTCCCGGGGGATTGGGCTTGAATCGAGCACTTCGCGGACCTTGGCCTTCAGATCGCGAAGGTTAAAGGGCTTCTGTAGCAGGCGTACGCCCGCGTCCAGCATGCCGTTGTGTCCGATCACGTTTTCCGTGTACCCGGACATGTAGAGGACTTTCACGTTGGGGCGAATTTCTGAAATCCTTTGCGCCAGCTCGCGGCCATTCATGCCGGGCATGATGACGTCAGTGAGCAGCAGGTGGATCACTCCTTCATGCGCGACCGCAATCTGCATCGCGGCCGCACCATCGGCTGCTTCGACCACCCGATATCCCTGCTTCTCCAGGAACTGGCCGGCTAGGTAGCGAAGGTTGGCCTCGTCTTCCACCAGCAGGATGGTCTCAGTTCCCGGCTCGGCCGCCGGCACTTCCTTGGGCGCAACCACCTGGACCGGGCTTTCGGCCTTATCTGCAATTCGCGGCAAATAGATCTTGAAGGTCGTACCTTTTTCCTGCTCGCTGTAAACCCAGATATAGCCGCCGCTCTGCTTGACGATCCCGTAAACCGTGGAAAGCCCCAGGCCTGTTCCCTTCGTTCCTTTGGTGGTGAAGAAAGGTTCGAAAATGTGCGACTGGGTCTCCGCATCCATGCCTGCGCCGGTGTCGCTGATGGCGAGCATCACGTAGTTTCCCGGTTTGAGCGGCGCATGGAAGCGTGCGTAGTCCTCGTCCAGCGAGACGTTGGAGGTTTCCAGCGTGAGCTTTCCGCCAGCAGGCATGGCGTCCCGGGCGTTCACGGCGAGATTCATGATGACCTGTTCGATCTGCCCGGCATCGGCCCGTACCGCGCCCAGATCGGCGCCCGGCACCATCACCAGGTCGATATCTTCGCCGATCATGCGGTTCAGCATCTTGAGATTTTCCGTGACCACGCCGTTGAGGTCGAGAATCTTCGGTGCCAGCATCTGCTTGCGGCTGAAAGCCAGAAGTTGCCGGGTTAACGACGAGGCCCGTTGCGCCGCGTTGGAAATTTCCTGGGCGGGCGCGCGTAGGCTGGGCTCCGGTCCCACTCGCTCCAGCAGAAATTCCGAATAGCCCAGGATGACCATCAGCAGGTTGTTGAAGTCGTGTGCGATGCCGCCCGCCAGCCTGCCCACCGCCTCCATCTTCTGCGAATGGCGCAGTTGTTGTTCCAGGGCGCGGCGCTCCGTCACATCTTCGGCGTACAGCTCAAACACCCTGCCGTTCGCGCCATCGGAAACTGCGCGGCCGGAAACCCGCACTACGATGGGCGTCTCGTCTTTGCGCTTCCACTCTACGATCAGCCCGTTAAAAGGCTCGCCCGCGCGGAGGTAGTCCGCCAGTTGGAACCACTGGTGGGTGTCCGCGTAGAGGCCGCCAAGATGCCTTCCCACGAGCTCCGTGGCGGGATAGCCCAGCATGTTTTGCAGCGCCGGATTGGAATGCAGTAACTGGCCCGCGGAATCGCAGCGGCAAATCCCGTAGGGAGCGTTGGTCACCAGGGAGCGGAAGTTGATCTCCGATCGCCGCAACCCTTCCTGCGCCGAGCGCAGGGCGGCATTGAGCCAGCAGATCAGCAGGGCGACGACGACGAACAACGACAACCGGATGATCGTCGGCCAATATGTCGTTGTGTGCTGTCCGGAGAGGGAGAAATAGGCGCTGACCGTGAGCGCGAACGAAGTCGCCACCAGCCCCGGTTTCCAGCCGCCGTACCAGGCGCTGACCATCACCGCCACGGCAAAGACCGCCAGCCGGCTTTCCGCGACATTCGGCAGCAATAAGGCGGGAATCAGCGCGAGAGTCGTGCTGAGAACCGCCACGCCGTAGCGCAAAATGGGCGCTCGCGCGGGCGGGATGCGAAGTAGGGGGAGGGTTACCCGCATAACGGCATGCTAGTTCCAAAATGGGAAACGCGCGAGTTACAGGAGTTCACTCCGCGTCCGCGAACGGCCTTTCTTGATTGCGAGATCGACCCGCGCGCGGTAACACCCTTGGCTAGAGAGATACTGTCCCATCGGACAATGCCCCTGACAGGTGCATTTTCAGGGTCGTCTATTCGCGCACCAACTCGGTGTCCTCTGGGGTGAAAGCTTTTGAGGGAAGGCTGGGTCCCAACTTGCGGGTGCCCCATTTCTCGCGCCCTTTGCGAGAAGTGGGGCCTTTGTTTCCTAATCCGGACGTGGCGGGTGCCCCGCGTGACCCAGCTTGCCAAACACTGCCCCGAACGAAGAGACTAACCTGCGCATGAATATCGGCCTCTTTGGCGGCACCTTCGATCCTATCCATCGCGGACACCTCGCCTTGGCACGCGCCGCGCGCGAGCGCTTCAAACTCGGCCAGATTCTGTTCGTGCCCGCCAATGTTCCGCCGCACAAGCAGCGCCAGCCGCTCTCTCCCTTCCTGCACCGCTATGCCATGATCGTGTTGGCTACGGCGGAGGAGAAAGCCTTCGTCCCTTCGCTGCTCGAAGCTCCTGAAGAAGTTGAACCGGCCAGTTCACGCAAGCCGCGCGAGGCCAAGCCTAACTACACGATCGACACCGTCCGCCGGCTCAAGCAATCGTTCAAGAGTGCGGACAAGCTTTTCCTGCTGATCGGCATCGATGCCTTCGCCGACATTGCGAAGTGGCACCAGCCCGAAGCTCTGTTTCGCGAGTGCGAATTCGTCGTCGCCAGCCGCCCGGGATATTCCCTGGCTGACGTGGCCAATGCGCTGCCCGAAAGCCTGCGTCCCCGGCCGGAAGTGACCAAGCCGTTCCACAAGCAGGCCGCCACGGGAGATCTGGTGCTGACCGGCGTAACCATTCATTTGCTCGATGGAGTGCACCAGCCGGTCTCTGCCACGGCGATCCGTGAGGCCGCCGCCGCAGGCAAGTCGCTGGCCCGCTTCGTCGAGCCCAGCGTGGCCGAGTACATAAAGAAAATTGGACTATACAAGAGCGGTAAGTAAATGCGTCGTCGATGATTCGCCAATTGGTCGTTCGTCGTTGGCCAAAAGCTCACGGCTTAACCTGTGAAAATCACGCAAGACCCACCTTCCCAACTGTCAGTTACAATGAGGTTCAGGCCAACGACGAACGACCATACGCGACCAACGACGGAATGAAGAAGAACGATCTCAAACAGCAGATAACGGCGGCCATCCAAGCCTGCCTCGACAAAAAAGCTGAAGAACTCACCATCCTGGAAATGGAAAAAGGCTCCGGAGCCTTCACCGACTACTTCGTGCTGTGCAGCGGGACCAATCCCCGTCAGGTTCAGGCCATCGCCGACGAAGTGGAACTGCGCTTGAAGAACGCCGGCCTGCGGCCTGCGCACGTCGAAGGCTACAAACAGGCCGAGTGGATACTGGTCGACTACATCGACTTCGTCGTGCATGTCTTCTCCGAAAAGGCGCGCGGATTCTACGATCTGGAGCGCTTGTGGAAGACAGCCAAGACGCTCGAGCCCGCACAATTGAAGCCTGCCGCGCGCCGTAAACGAGCGGCGGCACCGGCTCCGCCAAAAAGAAAAAGGGCGTGACCACCTTGCCCCGCCCTGAGCGTCAGCGATGACCTCCGCGCCAAAAACCGAAGCGGGTTGGGGCAGCCAATTCCGCCTCGTTGCCTCCGAGAAGTGGAAAGCCAAATCGGCGGCCATGGGGCAGCCGGTCACGGATGCGCTGGTGCACTACGCGCAGCCGCGGCCGGGCATGCGGGTGCTCGATCTTGCCAGCGGCACCGGTGAGCCCGCCATCAGTCTGGCCATGCGAGTGGGAGAGCGCGGCCACGTCACGGCCCTGGATTTGAGCGCCGACCTTCTGGAGATCGCAAAAGAAAGGGCGCGAGCACGCGGGCTGCAGAATTTCACCACGCAACAGGCCGACGCCCACGCGCTTCCCTTCGTCGACAACAGCTTCGATCTGGCTACGTCGCGGTTTGGCGTAATGTTTTTCCGCGACCCGAGCCTGGCTTTTCGGGAATTGCATCGCGTGTTGCAGCCCGGGGCGCGGGCCTGCTTCCTGGCTTGGGGATCATTCGATCAGCCCTACTGGCAGAGCACAATGGGCGTCGTCCACCAGCATATTGGCGGACCCCTGTTGCAGCCGGGAGGCCCGGATCCGTTTCGCTTTGCGGCGCCCGGAAGTTTGTCGGCGGTTCTCCAAGCGGCGGGTTTCGCGAGCGTGGAAGAAGAAACGCGAACTCTGCCGTGGGCTTGGCCCGGCACGGTGGAGGAAGTTTGGGAGCAGGCGCAAGCCGTAGCGGTGCCATTCCGTCCCATGCTCGATCGCGTGCCGGCGGACCATTGGCCAGAGCTCCACGCCAGGGTCCACGAGGCAATTGCAAGATATTTTGACGGAGAGAAAGTCTCGTTCGGGGCGTCGGTCGTGCTTGCGTCGGGGAAGAAGTGAAACCTCAGGTTCGTCGCTCTTCTCTGCGATCTCTGCGGAGGTTCCCGGCCTCCTCTGCGATTCAGTCTTTAGTTTGCCGATCCACGAAGCATCGCATCGAGCACCACCCATGAAACTCAAAATCGCCTGGATCGGAAAAACGAAAGAGCCGGCGATCCACTCGCTGACCGCGGAGTATCTCAAGCGCATCTCCCGCTACGCGCAGGTGGAAGGAATCGTTCTGCGCGATGAGGCTGCGTTGCTGGAACTGTGCGGCCGGTGGCCGGCGAAGCGTGGGGAAGGGGCCAGCAAGGCGAAATCCACGCTGGTGTTGATGGATGCATGCGGCAAGCAACTCTCTTCCGAAGAGTTCTCCCGCTTCCTATCCGATTATCAGGATCGAAACCCGCTCCCCCTCGTCTTTGCCGTGGGTCCAGCCGACGGATTCGGCGAAGCATCCCAAGCCGCAGCGCAGCACACCCTCTCCCTTGGCAAAATGACGCTGGCGCACGAATTGGCGCGCGTCGTGCTGCTCGAGCAGATCTACCGTGCGTTTACCATCATGAAAGGGCATCCCTACCATTCCGGCCATTGAAGGGGATATCTCGCGAGCCCTGTACCTTCGTGATATGTTCTCGAGTACGCCGCCATGCGTACAGTTGCAGGCATAGGAGAGTCATGAAGAATCCGTTTGATGTGCTCAGAGCTAAAGAAAAGGAATTGGTAAAGGTGAAGCGGGAGATCGAAGCGCTGCGCGTGGCGTTACCCTTGTTGCGCGAGGAAGAGGATACCCTCAGGCCTCCAGCCGTGTTTGGAGCGACTCCGCCGTCAAAAGGCGTTCCGATGGCCTAGCCGGCTAAGACCTCGACTCAGGCGGTTGAGTTTCTTCTAGTTGTTCCGTTCGGCCGCCGAATTCTCCAGGACTATCTTCAGGATTTCGTGCGCCAGGTCGCCCGCCGGCTGATCTTCCATGTTGGTCAGCACCACCACACCTGCCCGCTGCTCCGGCGCCAGGGCGAACGCAGTGCTCGTGCCCTGCTGTCCACCGGTGTGGCCGACGCTCCGCATGCCATCGTCGTCACCCCAGCCCAGGCCATAGGTGTCTTCTTTTCCGTCGGACGGCTTGAGTGGAGTCCACATCAGATCGCGGGTGGCGCGGCGGATCAGCTTGTCGTTCAGAATGGCCACCTCGAAGCGCGCCATATCCTCCGCCGACGACAGCCACCCTCCGCCCGGAATCCTGTAGCTGGAATCGAGGAAATCTGAGTTTTGCACCGCACCGGAATCCTTTTTCTGATAAAAGCGAGTGCGATAGGGGATGATCGCGAAACGATTATCGGTCCGCGTCTGCTCCATCCCCGCTGGAACGAAAATGTTCTCGCGCATGAAATCCACATACTTGGCGCCGGACGCTCCTTCCATGACGCAGCCCACCAGCGTGTATCCCTGTGTCGAATAGTGGAATGACGTGCCGGGTTGGGCTACCAGCGGATCGTCCTTGAAGAAGTTCAGGCCGGCCTGGATGGGGTCGTCAAAGTGCTTCGTGTTCCCGCCCCTCGAGGTCATCCTGTTGCAAGCCTGACTTGTAATGGCGAATTCCCCCCCAGATGTCCGAGCACCTGCCGCGTCGCGATGGCCCACGGTTTCTGCGGGAAGGCCGGGCAATACTTCTGCACAGGCACGTCCAGATCGAGCTTGCCTCGCTCCCAGAGTTGCATGGCGGCGGTAGCCGTGAGTGGTTTTGAAATGGAGCCAAGGCGAAACAGTGAGTGTTCGCTGGCCGGGACGCTGTTCTCGAGATCCGCGAAGCCAAAGCCCTGAGCCCACTCATATTGGCCATTCTCCACGACAGCCACCGAGACTCCGGGGACGTGTGTAGAAACCATGAACTTGGAGACTGCACTCTCGATCTGGCGCTGCTTCTTTGGGGAGAGCTTGGCTTCCTGCGACTGCGAAAGCGCGGGAAGAGCGAATGCAAGAATCAGCGCAAAGATCGCGAGCCAGGGCACGCGATTCGGCCACGTAGTGAGGTGCGACGATTTAGAGTTCATCCGCCTTCAGATTTTTCGTGTCTCCGCTACCCGGAATGACAAGGACAAAAGAATCGGAACTGCACGAGAACAAACCTCCTACTGGGTCACCGTCGCCTGGTAGCTCACCGCCTGCCAGCGACCACCGCGGCGGACCCAGACCCGCGTGTAGCGATAAGGCCCGCTGAAATCCTCGCCTAGTTGGTGGCCCTTCACGTCGGCGCGTGCCGTCACCACCGCGGTGTCTCCGTAGACTCGGACCACAATGTCGCTTACGTCGATCGTCTGGTAGCGGAGTTGCCCACTCCTGCGAGCTGCAAGCGTATCCTTCTTCGTGGTGACCTGGCCCAGCGGTGTAATGGCAACGTAATCCTCTGCCAGCGTTCGCTGCGGGAAATCAGCGTCGCGGTGCAGGCTGGCCTCCTTCGAGAGGCGCTCCATTTCGAGGACTTCGCGGATGGCAGCCTGCTCGCCGGCGTCCAGGTTCGGCCGGGGATGAACCGCTACGTGCTGCGCGGAAAAGGCCGGCACCGTCGCCAGCGCGAATAACAAAAACACGAGACACTTGTTGATCACGACGAGACCTCCGCGGTCGGCTACGGGGACAGAGATCTGCTTGACCCATTTACGCATTTTTGGATGCACAGGTTCCGTGGAAAAATTCAGTGTTTCAAAGATTCTCATACATTTCTCGGAACCGTCCACTGTTCGTAATCAAAACCACTCTCTCAGGGTCCAAAAGCCCGCATCTCTTGCCGTTCCTAAACCATCTGCGCCTAGTTCTAGTAGAATCAAGCGTCCTGCTACAAGTTATGACCGACGTTCGGCGCGGCCTCATCATCGTGAACACTGGCCCCGGAAAGGGAAAAACCACCGCCGCTATGGGGACTGGCCTGCGGGCCGTGGGCCAGGGGATGCGGGTGCTGATGCTGCAGTTCCTGAAGGGGTCATGGCACTACGGCGAACTCGACGCCGTCGCGTCGTTCGGTGATAAGTTCGTGATGCGCCAGATGGGGCGCGGCTTCGTCAAGGTGGGCGCGGAGAAGCCGGACCCGGAAGACGTTCGCATGGTGGAGGAAGCCTGGGCCGAAGCGGAGAAAGCCATCCACTCCGGCGAGTGGGATCTGGTCATCCTCGATGAGATCAACTACGCCATCAGCTACGGCATGCTGGACCCGGCAAAAGTGGTGGAGAGCCTGAAGAGGAAACCGGAGATGGTCCACGTTATCTTGACGGGCCGGAACGCGCACCCCACAATTATCGAGGCTGCCGATACGGTCACGGAGATGCGCCAGGTCAAGCATGCCTACGAAAAAGGCGTGATGGCGCAGCGCGGCATAGAGTATTGAATGATTGTTGATTGTTGATTGTTGATTAATGATTGTTGGTTGCTGATTGTTGATTGAAGAGTCCAAGGTGAAGAGTTTTCAATCAGCAATCAACAATCACGAAATCAACAATCTCTTTCCATGACGTGGTTCAAACGACAATCCGGCGAGCTGGACACCTCGGGCGAGAAGACCGTGCGTACCGAAGGCCTGTGGGTGAAGTGCGAAAACTGCCGCCAGATCATCTGGAAAAAAGATCTGGCCGAGAACCTGAACGTTTGTCCCAAGTGCGAAAAGCACTTCCGCATCGACGCCCGGGCCCGCCTGGCGTTGCTGCTCGACGACAACCAGTACGAAACTTTCGATGGCAATCTGTCCTCGACCGATCCCCTGAAGTTCGTCGACCTGAAGCCCTACTCGTCGCGCCTGCGCCATGCGCAGCAGGAAACCGGTTTGAAGGACGCCGTCATCAACGCCCAGGGCAAGCTGCAGGGGCGGCCAGTCGTTGCCAGCGTGATGGAGTATGCCTTCATCGGCGGCAGCATGGGAACGGTGGTGGGCGAAATGATCACGCGCGCGGTGGAGCGGGCTGTCGACACGCGAATGCCGTTGATCATCGTCTCAGCTTCGGGCGGCGCGCGCATGATGGAGGGCGTGGTCAGCCTCATGCAATTGGCCAAGATCTCGGCCGCACTGGCGCGGCTGGATAAAGCCAAGGTTCCGTATGTTTCCGTGTTAACGGATCCGACCACCGGCGGTGTGACCGCGTCTTTCGCGATGCTCGGGGATATCAACCTGGCCGAACCGGGCGCCCTGATCGGTTTTGCCGGCCCGCGCGTGATCGAGCAGACCATCCGCCAGAAGCTGCCCCCCGGTTTCCAACGCAGCGAATTCCTGCTGGAGCACGGCATGCTGGATGCGGTCGTCCCCCGCAAGCAGCTCAAACCCTACATCGCGCGCGCGCTGGATTTCATGAGTGGAGCGGCCATCAGCCGTCAGTAAACCCAGCCGAACTCCATCTTCAACAAAGCTCCTGTTCGAAATTCTCACTGACTTTTCGGCTCGTGCAGTGGGCTGGTAATCTGGGGGTTCAAGCTGATGGCTGACGGCTGATGGCTGATAGCTGCTTCACCTCCTACCAGACGGCAGTTTCCCGCATGTTCGCGCTGGGCCACGAACTGGCGCAGACGCCGTCGCACAAGTTCGACTTGGTGCACATGCGAGTGCTGCTGGCCGCGCTCGATCATCCCGAGCGGCGATTTCCCAGCGTTCTCATCGCCGGAACCAACGGCAAAGGCTCGACGGCCGCTACGCTGGCCTCCATCCTGCGCGCTTCAGGGCTGAAAACTGCGCTCTATACGTCGCCGCACCTGGTGCGCATCAACGAACGCATCCGCGTCAACGGAGAACCTGTCAGCGACGACGATTTTGCCCGGCTGCACGCGGAAGTGGACCGCGCCGCCGAACGACTGGTTGAGCAAGGCGCATTGCCCTGGCACCCCAGCTTTTTCGAGATGATGACCGCCATCGCCTTTGAGCACTTCGCGCGCGCTGGGGTCGATCTTGCGGTGCTCGAGGTCGGCATGGGCGGCCGGCTGGACGCCACCAATGTCGTCGAGCCGCGAGTGAGCGTGATTACCGACATCTCGCTCGATCATCAGAAGTTTTTGGGCGATACCGTGGGAGAAATCGCGCGGGAGAAGGCGGGCATCATCCGGCGCGGTGGCGTGGTCGTTACGCTGCCCCAGCAGCCGGAGGCGAACGACGTTATCGGCCATACCATCCTCGAACTCGACGCGCGGGGGGTGAACGCCGTTCCCTTTGTGCCGCCGGTTTCGCCGGGGAGTTCCGAGTACCTGGTAGCGAGTCCCGAGCAGGAGCCCGGCACAGCTGGCATTGTCTATCGCTATCCGCTGCAGGTTCTCGGCAAGCAGATTCTGGTGGAGACCGGCTTGGTCGGTCGGCACCAACTGCGCAACGTGGCGCTCGCCATTGCCGCCGCTGAGGAGCTGCGCCGGCAGGGATTCTCCGGGATCAAGGCAGAGACTGTCGAACGCGGAATCCGTGAAACGCACTGGCCTGGACGCTTTCAGGTGATCCCTGCGCAAGCCGGATGGCCCGAGGTCGTGCTCGATGTGGCGCACAATCCCGCCGGAGCGTGGGCGCTGCGTTCCGCCCTTTCAGAGCGCTATCCGGACCGTCCACTGCTTTTTGTTTTCGGCGCCATGCGCGACAAGGCAATCTCGGAGATGACGGAGATATTGTTCCCGCTGGCCGATAAGGTGATCGCCACCCAGCCGGAGAATCCGCGTTCCGCCTCACCGGAGCAGATTCAGCAGGCGGCGGCGAGAACGGGTGCGGAAATTGAGACCACCTCCGATGTACCGTCGGCGTTGGAACGGGCAAGAGCGATCGCAGAATCCCGCATGCCGGTGGTGATCACGGGTTCGATCTACCTGGTGGGCGAGGCCATGCGCGTGCTCGGCGTGCGAGTGTGATGCGCTAAGGGGATGTGGGACCACAGGCTGCGGGAGAAAGCCCGATTCCGGATCGTTTCGGGAGGCCACGACTTCGACGGGCTGCGGAAAATCCTACGAAATGCCGGCCGCACCGTGAAAGAGCGGCGCTTCCGCACCGCGTAGAGCGTGCAAAGTCACTGCGGGCTTCAGCCCCTGTGAGCCCTTCATCGGCCAATGGAGCCTTTCGCAAGCCTGTTTGAGCCGCGCTGCTCGGTCGTTCCAGCGCGCGCGGTTTTCCCCTAGAATGGAAGTGTGCATGAATTGAATTCGTCAGTCGACCAAGTGGAGAGTGGCCCTACCCCGGAAACGGCGGCTTCCAGCCAGATTCCGCTCAGCCGGGCAGTCGAGAGGCCTCCCCACGCGACCCCGCAAGGCCGCTACGGCTGGCCCAGCCGCCTGCGCTCTTACTTCATCCTCGACCCGCTGATCTGGCTTTACACGCTGGTACTGGGGCTGCTTGCCCTTCCCGGCGGCCTGTTCGACCGTAGCGGGCGCCGCCTGCACTGGTTTTCGCGGACCTGGTCCTGGCTCATCATGAAGACGATCTTTTCCCCGGTGACAGTCACCGGCCTCGACAAGATCGATGCTTCGAAGCCCCATGTCTACGCCGCGAATCACGCTTCGGCGCTGGATATTCCGGTACTCTACGTTCATCTTCCCTTTCAATTCCGCATCGTTTTCAAGAGGGAGCTGCTGTCGTATCCGATCGTGGGCTGGCAGCTGAAGCGTTCGGGGCAGGTCTGCATCGATCAGCAAAAGCCAACCAATTCGATTGCCGCGATCCGTTCGGCGGTGAAAAGTCTGAAAGCCGGCATGCCGCTGGTGATTTTTCCCGAGGGCGGCCGCACCCCTGACGGGGACATCAAGCCTTTTTTGCCCGGAGCGTTTTTTCTCGCGCTGAAGGCGCAGGTCGATATTGTCCCGGTCGCCTTGGTCGGCACCTACGAACTGCTGCCCATGGATACCTACCACATCAAGTGCCGCCCGCTGGAGATGCGCGTCGGCGCGCCCATTTCCACCGCCGGGCTGACCATGAAGGACTTGGAGAGCTTGTCGGCAAAGGTGCAGAAGGAAATGGAAAGCCTGTATTACGCGGAGAGGCAATGACCGTGTGGGGACGGGCGCCCCGCCCGTCCATGGCGAGCAAAGCTCGCCTACTCATCAGGGCTATACTCGCCGATGCATAGGTTCTTCTGAAGGGATTAGCCTCTCTTCCTCCGAGATCGGCATTTTAATATAGGGCTTCCGTAACCTTTTTCCATCCTCACCCGTTACCCTTACGTAAGGCCAACCCGCGGAGATTTCGTTGAAGGCTCTGAAGAAAGAAGCGGACGAGCGGCTTCTGATCGAGGCGGCGCAGAACAATCCTGCGCGCTTTGCCGAGCTTTACGAAAACAACTTCGAACGGGTCTATGCCTACATCGTGCGGCGGGTGGGAAACCGCGCGGAAACCGAGGACTTGACCGCCGAAGTATTTCATCAGGCGCTGGCGAACCTGAAACGCTTTGAGTGGCGGGGGATTCCGTTTGCCGCCTGGCTGTTTCGCATCGCCGCGAATCTGATTTCCGACCGCTGGCAGCGCGCCGGCCGGGAGCAGCTTGCCGACGATCCCGAACTGATCGAGTCCGCGCCAGTGAGCGCGCCGGAACTCGAAGAGGTGGAGCGGCGCGCCACCCTGTTTCGGCTCGTCGATACCTTGCCCGCCGAGCAGCGGCGCGTAGTCGTTTTGCGATTTGTGGAACAGAAAAGCATCAAGGAAGTGGCGCGGGAGATTCGCAAGACCGAGGGCGCGGTAAAGCAGTTGCAGTTCCGCGCGCTCTCCACCCTGCGGGCGCGCATGGAGGGTGCCGATGCCTAAGCGCTCTCTGAATCCGGGGAAGAACGAACCAGGGAAGACCGGGCAGAAGCAATTCGACCAGCTGAACCGTGCCGTGGACGTGCTGCTGGCTCGAACGGACGGCAAGCTTCCGAGAGTGGACGCGGCCGTCGAGCCACTCCTGCGCGTAGCCGCCGATCTGCGCGACCTGCCGCGGGAAGAATTCAAAGCACGACTGAAATCTGAATTAGGAGGCCAAAAGCGTATGTCCACCGTTGTCGAGTCCGTAGCAGCCGTTGGCGTGACAGCATCACCAAGGTTGGCGTTCCTGGATCCTGCTAAGGCGATTGAGTTGTACACACGCGCTTTAGGTGCGAAAGAAACGTTCCGTTTCCAGGTTGGCGATAGCATCCCGCACGCCGAGCTTATGTTCGGCGATGCCACCATCGACGTGACCGGCGAATGGCCGGAGGGAGGCCGCTTCAGCGCTGAGACCCTGGGATACTCGCCAATTTCAATCTCCATCCGCGTCCCCGATGTAGACGCATTTGCGCAACATGCGGTGGCGGAAGGCATGAAGCTCGTGCGTGAACCCAGGGACCAATTCTACGGACACCGCGACGCGACCTTGCAGGATCCCTTTGGCTATACGTGGGCCGTGTACACCGTGAAAGAGGAAATGTCGGTTGAAGAAATGTACCGGCGCATGGGCAAGATGACTGAGGGACCTGAAGGCGGGCAGATGCCCGAAGAGAAAGGCGTCAGCCCGATTCCGCGAGGCTTCCGTACGGTGACGCCGTATCTGGTCGCCGCTGACGGGCCTGCGCTGCTGGAGTTTGCCAAGCAGGCATTCGGCGCCGAGGAGACGTTCCGCACGGTAGGCTCGGCGGGCGGACTGCACGCCGAGGCTCGCATCGGTGACTCCATGCTCATGATGGGCGGCGGCATTCCCGGAGGCGAGTTCCGCTCCACGCCCAACACGCATGCGCTGCATATCTACGTGGAAGATGCGGATGCGGTCTGCAAGAAAGCCTTGGCGGCGGGAGCAACTTTGATTGCCGAAGTGCGCGACCAGGAATACGGCGAGCGCTCCGCCAGCGTCAAAGATCCGGCGGGTAACTACTGGTACATCGCCACCCAGAAGGGGGAGAGCTGCGTCCCCAAGGGACTGAACGATGTAAACGTGTACATGCACCCGCCGCGAGCCGAGCCCCTGATCAGTTTCCTGAAACGCGCGTTTGGCGCGCAGGAGATCGCGAAGTACGCTTCGCCCGATGGCGTCGTGCACCACGCACAAGTTCGCGTCGGCGATTCGGTCGTGGAGATGGGCGAGGCGCAAGGAAAATATCCTCCGATGCCGACCATGTTCTATCTCTACGTTCCTGACGTGGATGCGGTCTACGCGCGGGCAGTGGCAGCGGGGGCGACGTCCTTCCAGAAACCTGCCGACCAGCCCTACGGTGATCGCGTTGGAGCGGTGAAGGATGCCTTCGGCAACCAGTGGTATATTGCCACGCACGTGAAGGACATGACGCACTAACTCAAGAGATAAGTTTCGCCGGAGGGATGCAAAACCTCATCCATGAGGGACCATCGTTTGTGCGGCGGCGCCTTTGTGGCACCGGCCCGCATTTGCGGGTTAGGCGTTTGAGGTGTTCGGCGGGAACATAATTCCCCAGAAAGTCTCCGCCCGTTCGCCCTGCTCGACAAACTCGATTGCGTACGTGGAAACACCCTGCAGGGCCGCCAACTGCGCAACTACGCGGGCCGAGAGCTCGGTGCCGCGCTGGTTACTTACGCTGACGACCGAGCCCACCAGAAGCTCACGGCTGAGTTGAATGGCAGCGCCGTGCTTATTCAATTTCGTGGCCTTGGCCGGCATCGTAAAAGAACATTTCTGCCGATCTTCCCCGGACAACCCGACAGAAGCGAGGAGCGCCATGCGATTGCTCCGGCGTTTTGCCATCTGGCTGCGGCTGGCGGTTGCGTTAACAGCCAGGTCCGGACGATGCGATTTCGGGCGGGGATGCGCAGGTTTCATGTTCATTCTGATCGGGACATTAGAATGTACCCTTGCTCCCCGCAATGTACCGTTCGTCACCTCCTCAGGTTACCCCGCAGAACTCCTTGATTCTTCAAAGTAAGAGACGCGTTGCATCACGCCAGGAAATAGGACATGTACCAGACCAGCGGCCAGTAGTACATCGCCACGCACGTGAAGGATGTGACAAGCTAGGGCATTGCCCGAGAGGGCGGGTGGCCCACTCAAGCCCGCTTTTGGCTTGAGTGGGATTTGAGAACGAATCGAGCTGATGTAAGAACCGGGAAGCTCTTAAATTCCCCACACAACAATTCCCCACAAAATGAAAACCGCGTTGTGTGGGCCCCCCGCGCGGCTGACGGAGTCGCGAAATAGCCATCCTTCCCAGGTGAGAAGCGTGTTTAGTGGAAGGGCGGGGCCTGCTTCATGCCAGTCTGCCTCGCGCGAATGGGTACACATCCTGCACAAGGATCATTCTTGACGTAACGATAGAACCGAGCGTGTCCTCGACTTGTCCAATATGGAGCTTCGTAGTCGTCAATCCCCGGTCCAGCACGCATGAAGCTGAAAAAGATGTGGCGCGACGGCCGGATGACGATTCCCACGTGCCCGGGCCACACCACCAGATCGCCAGGCTGAGGCCGCACAATTCGTCGAAACCCTTCGATTCCGGCGTAGAGATCGGAGGAACTGGCGTAGGCGTAGCGGAAACCAGCCCGTTCGTAAATGGCATGAACCAGATGAGAACAGTCGCGCTCAGAATATCGACGCGTCTTGGAATCGAGCGCAGCCGCGATCACGGACAAACCGTCGTCTGGACTCAGAGTCCGATCAGTTTTTCGTTCCTGATTCGCGTTGGCCTTTGAAGTTCTGGTTTGTCGATGTTCCTCTTGCCCCCACGAGGCACACAAGGCAAGCCCGCAAAACAAGGCCGCAATCGCAGGTTTCACCCGAATCCGCATCGCCCCATTTTGATGCCGATTTCGCCTGCGAAGGAGGTTACGGTTGGGCAAGGACCGGGGTCAATAAGTGCTATGGCCTGTTAACAACAGTTATCGGGACCGCTTTGTCCGACGTTGACGAACTGGAGCGCATGTTTCGCCTGGAAAGATCCACGCGGAGATACCTCAGTGCCGCAATGCTCTGCGCTTAACCCTTTTGGCGAACATCCCCGCGAGGGCAAAGCCCACCAGGGCTCCCAAGAATGCGGCGGTGAGCATGACGCCCGGTGACGGAGAACCGTTCCCTAGGTCAAAACGGGCGAACAGGAAGGACACGTATGACATCGCCAGAGTCCAAAAAGCGAGCCGGAGATACATTAGGAGTGGCCTCTGTGAAGGACTCTACCATGAACTTTTTGGGATTGCACCGTTGCACACATTGACTAGGCCGGGGTTTTGAGTGTAAACGCCTGGTTGCAACAGTTGTGCTGGGTCTTAGGGCCAACGATAATAGCGCATTCGAAGGGTGAGCCGTATTAAACACTGATCCGCGCGGATTGTTGTATCGAATCGTCGCAGTCGTCGCCGGGTTTAGAATTATCGGTTTTGGAGCGGCTCCACTACTTCAGCGCGGTGATCTTTTCTCCACAAACTGGTTTGGAGAACTCGTCTTCGCACCTCTGGCGATTGTTCTAGGTCTGATAGTCGTTGTGTTCGCTTTATTTAAGCCGGAATGGCTAGTGGCAAAGCGGACTGAACGAAAGCACCGCCATGGCGATAAACCCTAAAGAAAATGTCAAAATGTGTAATCTGTTTTCAGCAATGACCACAGAAGCTAGGCTTCGGAGCGCAAGTATGCTTTCGGCAAAGTTCTCTGAGAACAGCGGACCAAGTGAGCCTCATGCTTGGGGCTGGTCAGTGATTCGGCATGAAGATTAGCCGTGCAGAGCAGCGCGGCGGGAGAAAACCAGTGATTAACAAGATGAACGTCTGCATGGCATTGATAGTCATCCTTACCGCCTCTGCTCTGTCCCAGAGCAAAGACAATAGGATTGGTGATTGCTACGCAAAGGCAGCACTTCGGGCCGTGATCTTCACAAATGAGGGCGCGACTGCGGAGCGTGTCTCATTCTTACTGGATGAGGCCGACGTGGAGGCAAGCACTCCTGCGGAAGAAGCTTCTCTTAAGGAACTAAACCGCATCCTGAGGCTCTGGATAAGCAGAGCTGCTAACGACAATCAGGTCTGCTACCAGGCCCTAAAAATTAACCTTAAAGCCCGTAACGGCGCTCTGCCCGAGGTGTGCAAGTAAACTCGCACGCTGTTTTACCTGCATTTAAAAAAAGTGTCGTCTGCCCGAGACAGGCGGGTGGCCCACTCAAGCCCGCTTTTGGCTTGAGTGGGATTTGAGAACGAATCGAGCTGATGTAAGAACCGGGAAGCTCTTAAATTCCCCACACAACAATTCCCCACACAACGAAAACCGCGTTGTGTGGGCCACCCGCCTGATTACGTCAAGTGCTCCTCAATCACAATAGACTTCTTGCTTGGCTTCGGCGTAGAGACTTCTCGGAAGCAAGATTTGGCCGTATTTGACGTAAACGACCGGGACATTGACCCTCTTGTCGGGCGATTGGGTCCATATTTTCCCTGTCCTTTGTCTGTTAAAAACCAATTCGCTTTGAGGAATTGGGGTTTGGCCGAAGCATGGGACGAAGACATCCTCAAACACACCATTTCCGTTTGCATCCGTAAGTTTGCATCGATCAACATTCTCGTGCTGGTCGAGCCAACATTCCAACCAATAACCAGTCTGCTGCAACCTAAGCGGCACATTGTCCGGTAAGACGTAAAGTGCGTTGGACGAGACAGTATGCGGTCGTCGAGGTTCATGTCCTGCCCACCAGAGCACGAAGGCAGCGAGGATGATAAGCGTTCCCACTATCGCGCGGCTGAATCCCCTGGGAGTGAAGCGAAGCACCAGGGCGATGACCACACCGAGCGTGATGGCCCCGAGCACGAATGCTGTTGCGATGGGCATACTAACGAGGCCCATCACCAGAAAGCCGACAGCGACAAGCAATCCGGCAAATTCCGAGTCGACCTGCATCACGCGCCAAGGGCCGGGATGTCGTTTGGCTTCGTGGTTTTCCATCAGCTAATTGTCCCACCAGTTCACACCAAAAGCCACCTTGGGGAGTTCGGGCTGTCGATACATCCCCAGAACACTCATTGACCGGGGCGGGCCAATTCTCAATGAGTTCAATGCCTGATCTCGTCAACTGTGGAACCCCAGTCATTCTTCCCCCCGCTCTCGTTTGACGGGGATAGCTATAGGCGACGTGAAAATTCCTACACCCCCCACCCACGACCGAACCTGGGTTGGGTTCTGGCCCGCTCGCCCCCGCGTGGGGCAGGGCTCGTGCGTGCGCGCGAGGGGAGTCAATGAGTGTAACCGCCTTATTTCAACAGTTATCTTTTAGGCGGCAAGGCTATTGAGCCCTGTACCTAGACAAATGCTGCGGACTCGGTTGTCTTACTATTGAGGCCGTAGCATGGACCAAGCGCACGGGAGCACCGCCGAAATTGAGTTGTTGTATCGCCAGCATGGCCCGGCGCTCCTGCTGTTTGCATTGGCCATCACGGGCGAACGAAGCAGAGCCCAGGATGCAGTCCATCACGTATTCCTGACGCTGCTTGAGAATGGGAAGCTTCGTCGAGCAGGCGACAAAAAAGCTTACCTGTTCGGTTGTGTACGCAACGCCATTCTCAACGAACGTAAGCGCCAGGCGCGCAACAGGCCCCTTGATGAATCAGCGTGGTTTACCCCGCCAGATCAAGACTATGCGGGAGAGCAGAACTTGCGGCGCGCACTAGCTGCTCTTCCCGACGACCAGAGACAAGTCGTTGTCCTGCACGTGTGGGCCGAGCTCACATTCTCGCAAATTGGTGATCTGTTGGAGGTCAGTTCGAATACAGCCGCCTCACGATATCGCTATGCACTCGGCAAGCTACGAGACTCAATGCTGCCCAAGGAGAATTCCTGTGCCGAATCTAGAGGATGAGCGATTTGAAATCTATTTGAAGCGATTTCGTCCGGCGATGCCAGACACCCTGCTTGCAAATGAGATCAGGCCAGGACCGCGTCGTCATTTAGTTCTCGCGATCTGGGCTGTGGGCGCTGTGGCGATGGTGATCTTAGGAGTGGCTAGTCTCCGGATTCTCAATCACCGGATTGTCGCTGATTCCAATCGTTCTGGCTCGATCCAATGGCTTGGGTCAACGCCACCACTTACTATGCACGACGCCAATGCCCTACTCGCAAAAGCTCCGTCGTATAAGGCTCTGATGAACGACTTGGCGCTTCGACCAAACAGTTCAACGCTTTCAAAGAACAAACAGAGCGCGTTCGCTGTGCTTGGCAAGGAGAAAATCAAACTATGAAACGAATCAATGTGATGGGATCGACGGCTGTAATGGTGCTGTTCGTGTTCGGGACGGCAGTGGCCCAACGGTCACTGGCCGATAATGCAGCACTGCGCTACTGGGCGGCATTCTCCCAACTACAAGACGCTGCGATAACCGACCAGGAAGCCAAGCAACTGGAGTCCGTGCTCGACAGAATGGGACCGTTCGACATTTCACGCTATAACGATTTGATTCAGAAGAACACGCTGGCACTTGAAATCATGGCACGTGGAACCTTGCTACCGAACTGCGATTGGGGATTGGACTACGGGCTGGGAGAAAACGTTCCCGTTGATTATGCGAGAAAGGCATTAGTGCTGGGACGGCTGAATATCCTGTACGCAATGCACCTGTATCACACCGGCAATAGGGATGGAGCGATTGACGCGATCGCAGCGGGATTGCGATTTTCACAAGATGTGGCCAAGGGGGGGGCGCTCTTTCCGACTCTCGTTGCGAAAGATCTTCTTGTCAGTCACTTCATGGCAGCGAGCGATGCAGTTCGAATGGGGCAGCTCTCTGCAGCGCAGCGATCCCGGCTACAGAACGCGGTCACAGCAGTGGGGAATGGTCTTGACTGGCCAGCCGCCGCCAAAAGAGACCTGGAGGCGCTCGAGCCACGCTATTCCGGAGACTCGCGGGTCTCTGCGGCCCTGAGCCGTATCATTTCAGCCTACGATGCGTTTCTTAAGGACGAATCCAATCTGGCAAGCCTGACGAATGCGATCAATCAAGCGCCGCCGGACCTTCAAGGCTTGATTCCGAATCCCAAGCGGGTCGAGGAACAGAAGCAGGAATTCACAGACAAGGTTCAGCAAATGCGCACGCTCCTACAATGAAGGGCCCTGGCCGACAGTCTGCAAGGTGTTGTCGCCAAAATCTCATGATCTCAATGCATGATCTCAATTGACGCTAAATCGCAATTAACTCATTGACCTCTAAAGGGCATGCCCGGAGTATGCACGCTCGGTTCCCGAAACCTCCGGGCGCAAGCGCCATGCGGCGAAGAGTAACTGCAGAACGAGCATTCCTACTACCAAAGCGGCGATCATTGCACCCGTGTCCGCCTTTTGCTCGGCTATCAGGTCGGGCGTTGCCCCGCTTGCGTTTGACCCTCCTCCATCCCTTCTTTAGACTGAAAGATTCAGAGCATCCTGCAGGTTTTACCTTTATGGCCGACAGCATTCATGTGAAACTCCCCGATGGGAGCGTGAAAGAAGTTCCCAAGGGCACGACTGCGCTGGACATCGCCAAGGACATCAGCCCGCGGCTGGCGGATGCGGCGTTGGCCGCCAAGGCGCGACCGTTTGTGCCGTCGGAAGGAAGTCCGAACGGCGACCTGATCGACCTCACCCGTCCGCTCGAAAAAGATACCGACCTCCGCCTTTTGACCGACAAGGATCCCGAGGCGCTCGAAATCTACCGGCACTCTTCCGCACATCTGCTCGCGGCGGCTGTGCTCGAGCTTTTCCCCGAGACCAAACTCGGCCACGGTCCGGCCACCGAAAGCGGATTCTTTTACGATTTCTACCGGCCGACTCCCTTCACGCCGGAGGATCTGGAAAAGATCGAGAAGAAGATGCAGGAACTGGTGCAGCAGAACATTCCTTACGCGCGTGAGTTTCTGCCCCGCGACCAGGGTCTCGCCGAGTTCAAAAAAGAAGGCGACTTCATGAAGTGTCATTTCATCGAGCAATTCACCAAGCCCGATGAAAAGATTTCGCTCTACCGCACCGGGAAGTTCACGGATTTCTGCCGCGGGCCGCATATTCCATCGACCGGCAAGATCAAGGCGTTCAAGCTGCTCAACATCGCGGGTGCGTACTGGCTGGGCGATGAAAAAAATCCGCAACTGCAGCGCATTTACGGGACGTCGTTTTTCTCGAAGAAGAATCTCGACGACTATCTGAAGCAGGTCGAAGAAACGAAGAAGCGCGACCACCGCGTGCTGGGCAAACAGCTCGATCTGTTTTCGATTCAGGAACTGGCCGGGCCGGGTCTGATCTTCTGGCATCCCAAGGGCGGCATCATCCGCAAGGAGATGGAAGACTGGATGCGCGAGCAGTACCTGAAGCGCGGCTATTCGCTGGTTTATACGCCGCACGTGGCGCGGCGGCAATTGTTCTTTACCTCGGGACATGAGGGCTATTACGCGCAGAATATGTTCGACGCCATGGAGCTCGACGACGCGGAATATCGCCTGAAGCCCATGAACTGTCCCGGCCACATTCTGGTTTATAAGGATTCGCTGAAGTCCTATCGCGATTTGCCGGTGCGGCTGGGCGAGTTGGGGACGGTCTACCGCTACGAGCGTTCGGGCGTGATGCACGGTCTGCTGCGCGTGCGCGGGTTTACGCAGGATGATTCGCACATCTTCTGCACGCCGGAGCAGGTCGAAGGCGAGATTACCGGCTGTCTCGATTTTGCCCTGGATGTGCTGAAGGATTTTGGCTTCGACCAGTTCCAGACGGAGCTTTCAACCTGGGATCCCAACGACCGCAAGAATTTTGTGGGCAGCGAAGAGCAATGGATTAACGCCACCCAATCGCTAAAGAAGGTGCTGGAGGGCCGGAAGATTGAATTCAAGACTATTCCCGGCGAGGCGGCGTTTTACGGTCCGAAGATTGACATCAAGCTGGTGGACGCGATCGGGCGCCTGTGGCAACTCTCGACGGTCCAGGTCGACTTCAACCTGCCGCAGCGCTTCGGCCTGGAGTATGTGGCGGAAGACGGCTCGCGCAAACAGCCAGTGATGGTGCACCGCGCGCTGTTTGGATCGATCGAGCGCTTCTTCGGCGTCCTGATTGAGCACTATGCCGGCGCGTTCCCGGTGTGGCTGTCGCCGGTGCAGGTGGCGATGATTCCCATCAGCGAGCGCCACGCGGAATATGCGAACAAAGTGGCGGCGCAGTTGAAAACTATCGGCGTGCGCGTGGAGGTCGATGCGCGCAACGAGAAGATGAACGCCAAGATTCGCGAGCACGCCATGCAGAAAGTCCCGTTCCTGCTTGTGGTTGGAGACAAAGAGGCCGAGGCCGGCAAGGTGAACGTCCGCACCCGCGGAAAAGAGAAAACCGAAGACATGCCGGCTGCCGAATTCGTGGAGAAGATCCGTAAGCTGATCGCGGAGAAGACCCCGGGGCTGTAGAAGGCTTTTCACCGGGGAGTCGCGGAGCCATCAGCTGTCAGCCATCAGCCCTCAGGCAAACCCACCACCCTAGACTTCATCCTGTGCGAAAGAGCCTGCCAGAACTCTCTCTCTGTTGAATGTGCTGTCTTCAGTCTCGAACTGACGGCTGACGGCTGATGGCTGCGGGCTATGACTTCTGGAAATAGCTGATTCCAAAGAAGCGAGTTTTCCGCCCGCTTGATTCTATTGGAGTTACCTCCCAACCTTTGACGCCGAGTGTGGTGCTGGGCGTTTGTGGGCGTCCAGACCGCTCACCAGAATGGCCTCCCGTCCGCCTAGAATGCCCCCAGGAACGACTTTTGCTGTCCGGGGAGGGTTGGAGGTCATCCCGACGCTGCAACGCCTCCACGGGGCTGGGAGGTGGCCTGGCGTCGATATATAGCAATTAGCTATGTATCCATGGCGGTGTAGATCCTGTAACCGTTACGGTTTGGGTCCGGGCCACGAGAAGACTGCCGTTTCTGGGGGCGTTGTACCATGTTGCCGTGCATGGACTGGCCAAACGCGTGCTCGCCCACATCCGGCGGCAGGATCTGCTGCGGGCCGGAGACCGCGTCGGCGTCGCCGTGTCCGGCGGGATTGATTCGGTCGCGCTGTTGCGCATTCTGCTCGAATTGCGGGGCGAACTCGGGATGGTTGTCTCTGTCGTGCATTTCAACCACAAGCTGCGCGGAGCGGAATCCGATGCGGACCAGGAATTTGTGGCGAACCTGGCGCGCGAGTTGGAATTGGAGTTTCGGAGCGAGAGCGCGGATGTGGCGGCGCGGGCTGCTGAAATGCATGTCAGCGTGGAGGCTGCTGCTCGGGAACTGCGCTACGGATTTTTTCGACATCTGCTGGGTGAAGATGGGGCGGCTGCCCCTCAGGGGCTAAAGCCCGATTCAGTTGTGACGGGTGATGGCGCGGCTGAAAGCCGCGCCCCTTCAAGGCAGACCAGGATTGCCACCGGCCACACCCTCGACGACCAAGCCGAGACCGTCCTGATGCGGATGATGCGCGGCACCGGATTGCGCGGGCTAGGCGGCATTCATCCGCGGATTCTGGTAGAGCACGAAGACGTCGACCAAGAGGGCGGAGGCGGCGCCGGGGAAATTATTCGCCCGCTGCTGGAAATTCGGCGACTGGAACTGGAGCGGTATCTCATTGATCTGAAGCAGCCTTGGCGCGAAGACTCCACGAACGCTGAAGCGAAGTTCACCCGTAACCGGGTGCGGCAGGTCGTGCTTCCGCTGCTCGAGCGGGAGTTTAATCCCGCGACTGCCGAGAACCTGGCCGAACTGGCGGAAATCGCGCGTGGCGAGGAAGATTATTGGGAAAACGAAATCTCGGGCTGGCTGGGCACCGTCGTCCAATGGTCTCGGCCAAAGTGGGCGGGGGAGTTGGAACGAGTCCAGTCTCTTGTCCAAATTCAGCCGCCGCAGAATCAAGCGTCGCACAATCAGCGGCCGCAGCAATCCGCAGACGCCGTGGATGCTTCCATCAGCCGAGCGTGGCTGCTGACTGAGCCTCTGGCTGCGCAGAGAAGGCTGGTCAAGGCGATCGGGGAGAATGCCGGCATTCCACTCGAGTTCCGGCACATCGAAGAGGTCCTGCGTTTCGCGGGCGAAAATGGCCCGTCCGGCAAGGAACTGTCGCTGCCGCGGGGCTGGAGGGTGGTTCGGGAACCCGAAACCATCGTGTTCCTGGCGCCGGATCCGGGCGCCGAGGACCGCCTGGCGCGCGACTACGAATATCAGCTTCCCTTGCCGGGGCGTACCGTCGTGCCGGAGGCGGGCATTGTCGTCGAGGCACTGTACCTGACGGCGAAATCGCAGGCCGCGGAGTATAATCCGCAGCAACTTCTCAGTGCGGAGTTGCTGCCTGCGCAGCTGACGGTGCGGAACTGGCGCGCCGGGGACCGGTTTTGGCCGGCCCATACCAAAGCGCCCAGAAAGATCAAAGAACTGCTCCAGGAGCGCCACGTGGCGCTGCCGGAGCGCAGGATCTGGCCAGTGGCGCTGAGCGGAAACGAGATTGTTTGGATGCGCGGGTTTCCGGTTCCGGCCCGGTTGCGCGCCCAGCCGGAGCGGGAAGCGGTGCTGATCCGCGAAACGCCCTGGGTTGAGTAGACGACGTAAAGGATGCTCTGACGGAGTCTGGGCGCGGGCGACGAAGGCGGACCGGGCTGGTGGTAGAAACTTCCTTATGGGCCGTTGGTAGTTCGCAGTTGCATGGGTTCTTCGCTTCGCTCAGAATGACAGACTCAATCAGGACTCAATCGGTAATGGCGGATTCAATCAGGGAACAGACTCAATCAGTAATGACAGACTCAAGTAGGTCTGCCGGGCATCCAGAGTTTCCTTAGGCGTTCGATCCACCAAGATCGGGAGGCGCGTCACTTCATGAACGGCCCGAGAGTCGAGGCACTTCGCCAGGTAATCTCCGCCGAGCAGATTCAGAAGCGGGTGAAGGAACTGGCCCGGCAAATCTCCGACGATTACGCGGGGCAAACGATCCAGGCGCTGGCCGTTCTGGAAAACGGGTTCATGTTTCTCGCCGACCTGGTCCGGGCCCTGGATGTGCCGGTGGTCTGCCAGTTCATCAAGCCGAAGTACCGCAAGCAGCAGGGCGGCAACGCAGAGATCACCGAAATCTTCTTCAGCCACGAGCCGGACATCCGCGGGCATCACATCCTGCTGGTGGAGGGGCTGGTGCATTCCGGCGTGACCAGCGAGTTCCTTATGAACGATTTGCGGGCGCGGGGAGCGGCCTCGGTGAAGCTGGTGACGCTGCTCGACCGCCAGTCGGCCCGCCGCGTGGCCTTGCAGCCGGACTATTTCGGCTTCCTGGTGGACGATACGTTCCTGGTAGGCTACGGATTGGGCGCGGTGGAGCAGACCAACCGCAATCTTTCCTATCTGGCGGCAAGCCCAGTGCCTTCCATGACTTAAGTCATTCGTACAAAGCCGCGCCTTTTTCTGCAAGAACAGGTAAAATGAGGGCGTTCGGGGAAATACCCGATCCAAATTGGCGGGACGGCATCTAACTAAGTTGCAGGAGCCCGTGGGCTTTTGTTTCTAGGAGTCAATTGGTGAATTCGACAGTCAAAACCGTGGTGTTCTGGTTGGTGATCGGGCTTTCCGCCTTGCTGCTGTGGCAGGTCATTCAGGCGGGACGAAGCGGCCAGAAAGACAAAGAAGTCAATTTTAGCCAGTTCATGACCGACGTGGACCAGAGCAAGGTGCACGAAGTCACGGTCAACGGGATGGAAGTGCGCGGAAAGTACACCGACGGTTCCGCGTTCCATACCACGGTTCCGGCCAATTATCCGGACATGATCAAGACCCTGCGGGACAAAGGGGTCGTGCTCACGTTCCGCGACGTCAACAGCGGGAGTTGGGGGCTGCAACTGCTGGGCACTTGGGCGCCACTTATCCTGCTGGGCGCGCTGTGGTTCTTCATGATCCGCCAGATGCAGACCGGCGGGAACAAGGCCCTGTCATTCGGCAAGAGCCGGGCGCGGCTGCTCTCCATGCAGCAGAAGAAAGTCACGTTCAAGGACGTGGCGGGCGTGGACGAAGCCAAGGAAGAACTGCGCGAGATAATCGAATTCCTGCGCGAGGCCCAGAAGTTCCAGAAGCTGGGCGGACGTATTCCCAAGGGGGTGCTCCTGGTAGGGCCTCCGGGAACCGGCAAGACTTTGCTGGCGCGCGCGGTTGCCGGCGAGGCGAACGTTCCGTTCTTTTCCATCTCCGGTTCCGACTTCGTGGAGATGTTTGTTGGCGTAGGCGCGAGCCGGGTGCGGGATTTGTTTGAGCAGGGCAAGAAAAACGCTCCCTGCATCATCTTCATTGACGAAATTGACGCGGTGGGACGCCATCGCGGGGCAGGCCTGGGCGGCGGTCACGACGAGCGCGAGCAGACGCTGAACCAGTTGCTGGTCGAAATGGACGGCTTCGAGTCGAATGAAGGCGTCATTCTGATGGCCGCCACCAACCGGCCGGATGTGCTGGATCCTGCATTGCTGCGGCCTGGGCGCTTTGACCGCCGGGTGGTGGTGAGCCGTCCGGATGTGCGCGGGCGCGAAGAGATTCTGCGCGTGCATACCCGCAAGATTCCTCTGGCGGAGGATGTTGATCTTTCCGTGCTGGCCCGCGGCACTCCCGGATTCTCCGGCGCCGACCTGGCGAACATGGTGAACGAAGCTGCCCTGGCGGCGGCTCGGCAGAACCGTAAAGCCGTGCTCATGTACGACTTCGAAGTCGCCAAGGACAAAGTCCTGATGGGCGTGGAACGCAAGTCGATGATCCTCTCCGACGCGGAGAAGAAAGTTACGGCGTACCACGAGGCCGGCCATGCGCTGGTTGCGGCGAAACTGCCGGGTTCGGACCCGGTGCACAAAGTGACGATCATTCCGCGCGGCATGGCGCTGGGAGTCACGCAGCAGCTGCCGGTCGACGATCGCCATAACTACACCAAGGAATATTTGCAGACCGATATCGCCATCCTCATGGGCGGCCGGCTGGCGGAGGAGATATTCCTCGCCCAGATGAGCACCGGCGCCGGCAACGACATTGAGCGCGCAACCGAATTGGCCCGCAAGATGGTGTGCGAGTGGGGCATGAGCGAACTGGGCCCGCTGACCTTCGGCAAGAAGGAAGAGCAGATCTTCCTGGGCCGCGAGATCGCGCAGCACCGCGATTACAGCGAGGACACCGCGATCAAGATCGACGCGGAGGTCCGCAAGCTGGTGAACTATGGCTACGAGACGGCGAAGCGCATCCTGGAAGACAGCCGCGACACTCTGCACAAGATCGCCGAAGCCCTGCTGGAGCGGGAAGTGCTGGATGCCTCGGAGATTCAGCTGCTGATCGAAGGCAAGGAACTGCCTCCGGTGAAGTCGTTGCCGACGAAGGCCGATGACGGCGTGCAGCAGGTGCTGAAGCCGGAGCCGGGACGTTCGGGAATCGCCAAGGGCGGAGAGAGTCCAGCGCGGGCGTAAAAGCAGTTCCCGGTTCTCAGTTCTCAGTTTTGACGTGAAGGGCGGCCTGACGGCCGCCCTAAGTTTCTTTGGAATAGAAGCGCGAACTATTTGCCTGGCAGATAACTCAGATCTGGACGGAATTGGATGATCTCGGTTGACTCCTTTTCCACAGAACGGTCGATCCGATCCACGATGGAATCGGTTTCCGCCTGTCCGAAAGCTTCCTTGATCATGTCGCGGAAGGGCTTCACAGCGGGGTTGTCTTCGAAGTCGGCCCAATTGTTGTGTGGTATGGAGAGCACAAACTCTCCTCCCGGCCCGCCGTTGGCTAACACGTACCACTCGAAATTGACGGGCCACTTGGTTTTTTGCGACCCTTCGTAGATTCGGTCGATCGCCGAGCGGAAATCCGAGTTTTTCCCGTAGCGCACGTGAAAAACAATGATCTCCGAGAACTTGGGAGGCATGGTGGCGCCGCTGGGAGGGTTGCTGACCTTGGGCAGGTAGTTATAGTAGCGAGCGACCACGGAGTCCACGTAGGCGCCTACAACTTTCTGGAACTGCGCCAGGTCGGCCTCGTCGGAGATGGCCGGCTTGTCGAAATCAGCCCAGTGTTGGCCGACGCGGCCGACCAAGTACGTTCCCGTATTGTCCCCGCTGAGTATCTGCCACACCAACAATGGCTGAGGGTCGTTTTGTTGCTTATGCCATGCCGCCTTTTGCTTTCGTCCCGCCTCGTACTGCGGCACCATCCCGTTTTTCGGTCTCTGGAACTCGAGGGCGGCCAGGGTTCCGGGCTTTTCCTGAGCAGCCAGGGAGCAGGCTACGAACAATATGATCCCAAGAGCTGACAACAAGTGATTGCGCTTCATGGTGTCCTCTTTTCGTTGGATTGTGGTTCCCGGCACTTCAAACCGCACACGCAAAGTCGCTTGCTCGTGAGGGCAAGCTCTAGTTGGTGCCGGAAATAGATGGAAAGACAGGATCACCATACTCCTTTTCGTGTGTTAATGGCGAAAATGGCGATTGGCTAGCGCTGAGTGCTGCGGGAGTGTCGCTGCCGCGTAGCTGTGGGGGGCCAGGACAAAAGACTTCGCGGCGAGCCGAATCGTGTACAATTGCGCCTTCTAGCGTTGTCTTGCATTCCAAGACGGACATTCTGGTTCCTCTAAGCTCAAGTCCGTTGGGCCCACTATAGAAATCGGCTTCATACCGGCGAGAGCCTATCCTCGCCGGAATCTAAATCCATGAGGGAAACTATGCAGAAGCGAACAATCTGGGGCGTTTGTTTGCTGATTCTTTGCCTTGCCTTGGCCACAGTTGGGCCATTGCAGGCACAGGCGGCGAAGGGCAAGCCACCAGTCTATACGTACGTTGCGGAATGGGACGTTCCGCGCGCCCAATGGGGCGATATGGTCAAGCTGGACGAGCAGGACAAACCCCTGCTCGACAAACTGGTCGCCGAGGGCATCCTCACCGGCTACGGAGCCTACACCAACCTGATTCACCAGGAAGGTCAACCCACGCACGGAACCTGGTTCAACGCCACTTCCGAGGGCAACCTGCTGAAAGCCCTGGAAGCGATTTATGCGCAGCCCGGGTCGGTCGGCGCTCCGGTGCAGGGCGCTTCCAAGCATTGGGATCAGATCCTGACTGGAACCATCTACAACTACAAGCCGGGAGCGTCCACGGGCTATCTCACCTGGTCGCGGTGGGAAGTGAAGCCGGGGCAGATGCATGCTTACGCCGAACTGACGAAAAGCGTGTTTGTGCCGATCCTGGAAAAGCTACTGGCGGAGGGTACGATTACGTCATACGGACAGCTCACCGAAGACTACCACCAGGGGAAATTGGGGACTGTTTTCGATTACTTCACGGTGCCCGATGCCGCGTCCCTGGACAAAGCGAACAAGGCATTCGATGACGCTTTCAGCAACAACCCCGCGGTCGGCGACGCCATGCGGGCCCTGACCGAGCGGGAAGGGCATCAAGACTTTCTCACTCGTCTGCGTTTTATGGTGAACAAGTAGGCTGGCAGTTGTCAGTTCTCGGTTCTCAGATTAGGGCGGCCTGACGGCCGCCCTTTGTTGATGCGAAGATTATCCGTTCACGATTTTCATCATGTGCTCGGGATAGCGCAGTCCTGCGGCTGCGCCGGTGGGGAAAACTTCGTTGATGCGCCGCAAATCCTCACTGGTTAGTTTCACGTTTATCGCGGCGACATTTTCCTCCAGATATTTACGGCGCTTGGTGCCGGGGATGGGCACGATGTTTTCGTCCTGAGCCAACACCCAGGCCAGGGCCAACTGGGAAGGCTGGCAGCCCTTTTTCTGGGCGATTTCTTCGACCCTGTGCACCAGGTCGAGGTTCTTCTGGAAGTTCTCGCCTTGAAAGCGCGGAGAGAATCTGCGGTAATCGTCTTCCGGAAGATCCTCAAATCGCGCGAATTGGCCGGTGAGGAAACCGCGTCCGAGAGGGCTGTAGGCGACAAAGCCGATGCCGAGTTCGCGACAGGCGGACAGGATTTCATCCTCGGGGTCGCGCGTCCACAGAGAGTACTCAGTCTGCAAGGCAGCGATGGGATGGACTTTTACCGCGCGGCGCAGCGTCTGCGGTGCGGCCTCGGAGAGGCCCAGATATCGCACCTTGCCTTCCGCTACAAGCTGCGCCATCGCACCCACAGTCTCTTCGATGGGCGTATCGGGGTCGACGCGGTGCTGGTAGTAGAGGTCGATGGTTTCGACGCCCAGCCGCTTCAGACTAGCTTCGCAGGCGGAGCGCACGTAGTCCGGCTTGCCGTTTACGCCTCGCACCATTGGGTTGGCGGGATCTCGAACGATGCCGAACTTGGTGGCCAGCACAACTTTGTCACGCTTGCCTTTGATGGCACGTCCGACCAGCTCTTCGTTCTTGTACGGGCCGTAGACATCGGCGGTGTCGAGAAAATTGATACCGAGCTCCAGGGCGCGGTGGATGGTCGCGATGGACTCGTTGTCGTCGCGTCCGCTGTAAAACTCCGACATGCCCATACAGCCGAGGCCGAGGGCGGAAACTTTGAGATTGCTGCGTCCGAGTTGGCGAAATTGCATAATAGCTCCTGGCAGGGGGGAGAATTGGTGAATATGATCCCCCGCCACTGTAAGAGATGCTCGAACAGCAGCCCGCGATGGCGGAATTCGTGAGTCGTCCGGTACGGCCACGCATCACTAATGTGCTGCACTTATCTCCTTTGGGTCGGCGGAATTCATGAGTGAGGTACCAGTCTGGTTTGAACGGAAGTTTGAGTTTTCGTTTCCAGTGGCGCTGCATCCGAATTTGCAGGCGCGTCTGCGCGGTACTCCGGCTAGACTCGAAGAACTGCTGCACGGCCGTTCTCACAAAGTCCTGACAGCGAAGCTGGAAGGTAAGTGGTCGGCTCAGGAACACGCTGGACACTTGCTGGACCTCGAACCGCTGTGGCTGGCGCGAGTGGAGGATTACGCTGCGGGCAGCGCTCAACTGACCGTGGCCGACTTGAAAAATCGAAAGACCGACGAGGCGAACCATAACGCGCGCCCGCTGGAACAGATTCTGGCGGAGTTCCGCGCTGCCAGAGTGAGACTGCTCAAGCGCGTGGACGAACTCGATGCAGCGCTACTGGCTCGAGCCATACCGCACCCGCGCTTGAAGACACCGATGCGGCTGGTCGACCATTTGTATTTTGTCGCCGAACACGACGATCACCATCTGGCGCGCATTTGGGAACTGGTCAACGCAAGGTAGTGGGTAAGCGAGGGATCAGACGTTGACCATGATCAGAGGCTTGGTGCGGGCGATGACCTCGCCGATTTCTACCGCCGGTACTCCCGCCGCTTGGAGCGAATGTATGAGCTGCGCGGAGTCTTCAGACGCCACCGAAATCAGTAGGCCGCCCGCGGTCTGGGGATCGAAGAGAAGGGCTCTCAGGTCTGCGGGGACTCCATCGTCGTAACCGACCACACATTCGGCGAAGTCGCGGTTGTTGTTGAGGCCGCCGGGAATGTAGCCGGCGCGAACGCATTCGAGCGCTCCGGCGAGAAGTGGAATGCGGCCGGCGTGCAGACGGAGCGATACGTCGCTGGCCAGCGCGATTTCGCGCGCGTGGCCGATCAAGCCGAAGCCGGTGACGTCGGTCATGGCGTGAACTGCAAATGAGTCGTGCTTTGCCCGTTGCTGGTACGCGGCAGTCGAGCTTTGCTCGACCTGACCGGGTTCCCTCGACTGCGCTCGGGACAGGCTCCGACCCGGTCCCACAGGGCCGGCGGTAATCACCTCTGCGGCGCGCTTATTCAGAGTCGTCATGGATTGGACGGCGGCATCGATCCATGCAGGCTCAGCTTTGCCTTTCTTGATCGCCGTGGAAATCACGCCCGTGCCCAGCGACTTGGTGAAGATGAGAGTGTCGCCGGGCCTGGCGCCAGCGTTGGCGAGAACTCTTTTCGGATGGATGAGTCCGGTGACGGCGTATCCGAACTTGGTTTCTTCGTCGCGGATGCTGTGGCCGCCGATCACGGTGCATCCGGCTTCGACCATCTTCGATAAACCGCCGGCGAGGATGCGTTCGAGAATCTCCAGGTCCGCCTTCTCGGGAAAACATACCAGAGCCAGTGCCGTGAGCGGCTTTCCTCCCATCGCGTAAACGTCGCTCAGGGCATTGGTCGCGGCGATTTGTCCGAATGTGTATGGGTCGTCCACGACGGGCGTGAAGAAGTCGACGGTTTGTACGAGCGCCTGATCGGGCGCGATTTGATACACTCCGGCGTCGTCGGCGTGATCGAAGCCGACCAGAACATTCGGGTCGTGTTGCCGGGCTAATTTCCCAAGCACCGTGTCCAGCGCCGCCGGACTCAGCTTGGACGCTCAACCCGCAGCTTTGACCGACTCCGTCAGCCGGAATGGCTTTGCTTCGGACATGAAGTCATTGTAGCGATTGTCGATTGTCGATTTGCGATTGCCGATTGCCGATTTTTCTTTGCTCCGGAAGAATGCCTCGGCGTTTCAATTGGAAATTGACAATCGACAATTGGAAATGGATGGGCTGCTGCCGTCTACTTCAGCGCCACGTCTGTGATCTGGATTTCCGGATACTGATGGTTCCACTGGGCGGAGATGCTTTCGAAGGTCAGACGGAAGGGCTGGCTTTGGCCGGGAGCGAGTGGTGAGAGGTTGAAGTCCACGGCTTCCGGGTACGGGCCGCCGGTCTTCAATGCTTTAAGCGGAGTCTCTTCACGCTGGGCCATTTGCCCCATGTCGTCCCGGAACCTCACCTCGACCACGATGTGGGTGACGGTTTTGTCGCCAGCGTTGGTGATGGTGCCGTCTACGTAGCTGACGGTCGCCCCGACAAAATTTTCCGCCGCGCTCATTTTGAGGTCTGAAAGCTTGAGCTGCGCAGCATAGGGCGGAGGTCCGGATGCATTCTTGGGTTGGCTGCGGAGAAGCAGGGCGATTACGCCCATGACTGCCATGACTGCGACCACGGCGATAACGATGATCCAACGGCTGGAGTCGCGTTCTTCGGCAACCGGAGGCTGCATGAGGCCGCCCATGAGGGAATTGTACTCTGCGCCGTTACATTCCCTCCCGGAGTGGTTGGACGGGGAACAAAACCTTTAATCGCAGAGAACACGGAGAACTGCCGCAGAGATCGCTGAGGCCCCTATTCTCCGCCCACGGTGAGACCGTCGATGCGGAGGGTGGGAGCGGCTACGGAGCCGCGAAATTCCAGGTCATTGGCGATGTCGGAGATGTTAAAGAACATCTCTTTCAAGTTTCCCGCCACCGTGATCTCTTCGACCGGATAAGCGAACTCGCCACCGGAAATCCAAAGGCCGGAGGCGCCGCGGGAATAGTCGCCCGTCACCAGGTTGGCGCCGTGGCCGAGGAACTCGGTCACGTACAAGCCTTCCTTGATGCCAGCGATCATCTCCTTCGGCGTCTTCGCGCCCGGCTGCAGAAAATAGTTGCCGGGCCCGATGCTTGGCGTCCCCGCAAGCCCGCGGGAAGCGTTGCCGGTGGTCGCAAGCCCCAACTTCTTCGCCGTGTATGTATTCAACAGGTACGACTTAAGCACGCCGTTTTCGATCACGACAGTACGGCGCGTGGGCACGCCCTCGCCATCGAAGGGGCTGGTGCCGAAGCCGCCGGGCATGGTGCCGTCGTCGATGATGGTGACATTGTCTCCGGCGATCTTTTGTCCCAGCTTGCCGGCGAGAAACGAAGCGCCACGGTAGACGGAGTCGCCATTCACGCCTTCGAAAATATGTTCCAGGATGGATGTGGCAACCATGGGATCGAAGACGATGGGGACCTGTGAAGTTTTCGCTTTGCGCGCGCCAAGGCGGCGGAGGGTGCGCTCGGCCGCGACTTTGCCGACATGTTCTGGAGAATCGAGCTTCTTCAAGGTGCGGGCAACGGAAAACCAGAAGTCGCGCTGCATGGCGCCGGCTTCGGTTTGAGCGATGGGAACCGCCGCCACCGAGCAATACGAACGTCGATACTCGCCGACAAAACCGTGCGAGTTGGCCAAGACTTTGTGTCCAGTGGCGGCGTCGAACGATCCGCCTTCGGAGTTCTTGATGCGCGGATCGAAATCGAGGGCGGCGTTCTCCGCGCGCCGGGCGTAGTCAATGCGATCGGGGCCAGGCAGGGAGTAAACATCCTGGTAGTAGAGATCGAGATCACCCGAAATCTGGCCGAGCTGCGAAGGCTCAGGAATCCCGCCGAAAGGATCTTCCGAAGTGATCTTCGCCAGCTCCAGCGCGGACTTCAACATACGATCGAGACCTTCGCGGGAGAAATCGCTGGAGTAGGTGCTGGCGGCCCGTTGTCCGAAGAAGACGCGCACGCCAATCGATTTGGAGCCGGCCTCTTTCAGGGTTTCGACCTGGCCGAGGCGCACGAGCGTGGAGAACTCGTCGCCTTCGCGGACGACACACTCCGCGGCCGTCGCACCGCCTTTCATGGCGCGGCGGACGATGTCCTGGGCGAGATCGCGGAGGTCAGTTTCGAGTTTCGGAGTGCGAGTTTCGAGTTGGGTCGAAGGCATAAGAAGTTCTTTACCACAGAGGACACAGAGAGCACAGAGAAACCTATAACCTGCAAAACCTCGTTCAGGAATTTTTAAGTGACTTTTCGACTCCGTGGTGAAAACGCGGTTTCACTGCATGAAGCCGCCAGTATCTTTCTTTGCAGTGCCGCCGACGGTGAGGCGATCCACCTTGATCGTCGGAATACCCACGCCTACCGGCACGGCCTGGCCATCTTTGCCGCAGGTGCCGACACCTTCGTCGAGCTTCAGATCGTTGCCCACCATCGAGACCCGGGTCAGCACGTCGGGGCCGTTGCCGATCAGCGTTGCGCCTTTGATGGGCGCGGTGATCTGGCCGTCTTCGATCATGTAGGCCTCGGAAGCCGAAAAAACAAACTTGCCGTTGGTGATGTCGACCTGGCCGCCGCCGAAGTTCACCGCGTACACGCCGCGTTTGACGGAACGGATAATGTCTTCGGGATTGTCCTCGCCGGCCAGCATGTAAGTGTTGGTCATGCGCGGCATGGGGATGTGCTCGTAGCTTTCGCGGCGTCCGTTGCCGGTGTCGGCGATGCCCATCAGGCGTGCGGAAAGCTTGTCACTGAGATATCCCTTCAGAATTCCTTTTTCGATGAGGACCGTTTCCTGCGTGGGCTCGCCTTCGTCGTCTACGTTGAGGGAGCCGCGGCGCCAGGGCATGGTGCCGTTGTCGACCACCGTGCATTTCTCGCTGGCCACGCGCTTGCCGACCAGACCAGCGAAGGCGGAAGTTTTCTTGCGGTTGAAGTCGGCTTCGAGTCCGTGGCCGACCGCCTCGTGCAGCAGGACTCCCGGCCAGCCGGGGCCGAGCACGACTTCCATTTCGCCCGCTTGAGCTTCGCGGGCGTCGAGTTGCAAAATCGCCTGCCGCGCGGCTTCCTTGGCGAAGAATTCTGGATTCTTGTCGCCGAAAAAGAAATCGAGGGCGACACGCCCGCCGCCGCCGGAACTGCCGCGGGCGGAATTGCTGTCGGTCTTGGCGATGCAGGAGACGTTGATGCGGGCCAGGGGCTGCGAATCTTCGGCGAAGCTTCCGTCGGAGCCGACCACCAGAATGTTGCGCAACTCGTCGGCGTAGCTGGCGCGAACTTCCTTGATGCGCGGATCGTAGGCCCGGGCAGCCTTATCGGCGCGCGTCACGAGTTCCACCTTGGCGGTAATTTCGGCATCGACGGAAGGCAGCGTGACGGGATACAAGCTGCGGGCTGGCTTCTGCTGAAATCCCGCGACAGGAGTCTTGGCTGGTGCGCTGGCGATGAGTGCAGCGGTGCGAGCCGCGTGCACAATGCGCTCGGCGGAAAGGTCGTCAGTGTAGGCGTAGCCGGTGCGCTCGCCTGAAACCACGCGCACGCCGCAGCCCGCGGAAATGCCTTGCGAGGCCGACTTCACCATGGACTCATCCACCAGCAGCGAAGTGGAGGAGAGGTATTCGAAATAGAGGTCGGCGAAGTCGCCGCCGGCAGAGAGCGCGGCCGAAAGATAACGCTCGAGATCGCGTTCCGTGACGCCATAGTGCTCGAAGAAAAAGCGGTTTTTATGCACAGGATTTAGATGCCCCCGGGCGTTAAGCAGACTCAGTTGAGCGATGTAGACATTATCCCACAAGCCCGTGGTGAGCCCTAGGCGCGGCGAGCGCAACATCTAAAGCGAAGCGGTGACGATGGTCACCCGTCACAGACGCGTGGGTCGTGCGGGCGAGACAATTTTGCCTGTGACACCGGAAACCTTAACTCGCACCGTGCAGGATTTTCTTCACGAAGCCGTGGGCGCGATTGTGCTGGAGGATGGCGCGGTGGCTTTCGACCTGGCGCAGGCCAATTATTCGATTTCGGGTGAACACAACAAGTGCCTCCTCCATATGTGGTCGGCGGAACGGAACGCGGTGCGGCGGGTGCTGGACGCGGAAGTCAAGAATGGCATGCTGCGGCTGGCGGTGCAGAGGCTGGGGCAGGCGCGTCCGTCGAAGCTCGAAATCTGCCGCGAACGCGACCGGCGTTCTCCATCGGCCAGGCGCACGGCGCGAGCCGCCTATCAGCAGAAACTGCGGCGGACGCTGGAACGGCATTTCCCCGAATTCACCATCGCGCGTTTGACCACGGGCGTGGACCTGGAAAAATCCTTTGGCCCGATTTACACGCGAGGATGGTTGCGGCAGGGACGCTCGGCCTTTGCCGTGCTCGGAGTGAATGCGCAGGAGACACAGGCCTCCATCGATGCGGCGCTCACCTTCGGCATTCTCTGGCTCGATGTCTGCCGGCAGGCGCAGGGGGGCAAGCTGGTGGTGGAGGGCTTGCGGTTATTTGTGCCGCAGGGAAGTTCGGGCATGGTGCGCGAACGCATGGCGAATCTGAACCGCGCCGCCGCCAAGTGGCGTTTGTACGAACTCGATGAACGGCACGACGCACTGGTGGAGATTGACTTGACCGACCGGGGCAATGTGGTCACGCGGCTGGTGCACGCCACGGATGAAAACGCGGCGCGGGAGCGGTTTGCCGAGCCGATCGCGCGGGTGCAAAGTCTGCTGCCCAAGAGCGAAGTTGCTGTGCTCTCGGCCGCGGAGGTGGCTTTTCGCTGGCGCGGCCTGGAGTTCGCCCGGACGCGTCTGGGCGCGGAGCCGGGATCGTTTCGCAGCACGCAGGAGATTGTGTTCGGCGTAGGCGCCGAGGAGCGGGTTCTCGAAAGCCGGAATGCGCCTGTCTTTGCCGAACTGGTGAACTGCTTGCGAGACGTGCGCCATCCTTACGGTCCGCGCCAGCACCCGCTGTGGCGGCTGCATCCGGAGCGCTGGCTGGAGTCGCTGGTGGTGGGCGATGTGAGCGTGGTGGATGACAGGCTCGATGCATCATGCGCCTATTCGCAAGTGCCGGCATTCTCGGCATCTGATCGGGCGATGATCGACGTGCTCACCGCGACGCACGGCGGGCGGTTGGCGGTGGTCGAGTTGAAAGCGGACGAAGATATCCATCTCCCGCTGCAGGGGCTGGATTACTGGTCGCGTGTGGAATGGCATCACGCGCGCGGTGAGTTTCCCCGCTTCGGATATTTCGGCGAGCGTGAGTTGTCAACGGAGAAGCCGCTGCTGTTTCTGGTGGCTCCGGCGCTGCATGTGCATCCGGCTACGGATATTTTGCTGCGATATGTCTCGCTGGAGATTGATTGGGAATTTGTGGGGATTGACGAACGGTGGAGGGAGGGAGTTCGAGTGGTCTTCCGCAAGAGACCGGAAGGCAAATTCCACCACGGAGGCACGGAGACTCGGAGGAACGCGGATTTTCAATTGCCGATTGCCAATTGACGATTGCCTGCCAGCGCACACGCCATTACCCTGCAATTGGAAAGCGGCAGTTGGAAATCTCACGCATGGCAGTGAACAGCTTCTTCTCTCCTCACTCCTTCCACGCTCCCAGCAGGCGTCGTAAGTCCACAATCTGTCCCACGTGATACGCATTGTGGTCGGCGACCAGTAGGGCCTCTCGCAAGACGGTCTGGCCGTCGCCCCAGGGAATACGGGCGTACAAATCAGTCTTGGAATCTGCAACGAGATCCTGCATGGCTTTCAGATCTTTGTGGAACTGCTGGATGCTCTTGTCCCAGGCTTTTGCGCTCTGGGGCGCTTCCGAGCTTGGCCAATAGCCCTCCGGCCACGCCGGAGAGACATGTTTTGAATTACGGTTGAACTCCAGGATGTCCCACTGAGCCAGGCGCAGGTGCTCCAGCAGCATCCAAGCCGAGTGCGGAAGGCCGACAGGTTTGACGCCGCGTAACTTCTCGGGCATGCCTTTCACCACGTCGTCAAACTTGGCGTGGGCACCACCGCCGGAAAGCAAGTAGAGCAAATGTTCGCGCAGAGATTTGTCACGTGAATCCTTCATCGCTGTTTCTCCTTGAGGTTCTGAGAAGGAAATCCCTCTGGGGATTGTATGAGGCCCTGTGCCTCCGGAGTTGCTGGCTGCTCGGGCTTCTCGCCCTTCAGCACGCGGCTAATGCCGCGCACGATGCGGCGCATGGGTAGAACGCCTTTCTCGTCCGCGAAAAAGATTTCGCCGACGCGGGTGCTGCGGTAATACCAGCGTTTGAGCAGGGCGAGGTGCTCCATGGTTTCGAGGGCAGACTTGTTTTTTGTCGGCGGAGTCGCATCTAAGATGCCCTGGATGCGGGATTCCATTGACTGCGATTTGGCGTGTTCCGCCGCTTGGATGCAAAACATGGAGGGCTCGGCGATACACCCATTCACGATGCGAAAGAATCGCACCGAATCTGCCGCCTGGCTGGGGTGAGCGTCACTGGGTTGAATCATGAGCGCGGAGAAACCGTCGAGCCGGCGAACGATCTCCGGAAGCTGGCTAATGACCGGCTTCAGCTTCTCCAGACGGGCGTGGATAGCAGCCGCATCCTCAAATGCAAGATTCTCTGACGCGGCCTCGCGTTGCGCCGAGATCTCGCGGACCAGCGATTCTCCGCCGGAGTCGAAATAGGCCTGTACGCGGCCGACTTCCACGGAATACTCCTCGTCGGTGCAGCCCTTGAAACAGGGGGCGAGGCACATCTTCATTTCCGAGTAGATGCAGCCCGGGAACTTGGGATCGGGGTTGAGATCGTCAACGCAGCGGCGCATTTTGAAGAAGTCGAGCGAATCGTTCATGAACTTCTCGGCCGCTGTACGCGACCGGAATGGACCGTAGTAGATGGACCGACCATTGATCCGGCCTAAGCGGGTGGTGATCGAGGCGCGGGGGTATTCATTCTCAAGATGCATCTTCACCAGCGGCGCAAAGCGGAAGCGCAAGCGGTTGCCGTAGGTTTTGGGAAAGGTTGCGCGCAGGATTTTGTAGAGCACGAAACCTGATTCGAAGTCGGAGCCGCTAGGCGTGTACTCGATCGAGCGCACGCGGTCGCGTAGGTTGAGCTTCTTGGTGCGCTCCTCGACCGGGCCCAGCAGGCGCTGGAGGCGGCGGCGCAGATTCGCAGTCTTGCTGACGTAGGGCTCTGCCCGCGCGTCTTCTCCGCGCAGAAGGAAGACGGCCGGAGCGGCTGGAACTGTGGCGAAGATCTCCGCATCCCGCTCGGGCACGAACTCGAGGCGTTCAGTCAGCACGGAGCTATTGTAAGCAACGCTCCGTCAGCAAGTCTTTACCACAGAGGGCACAGAGGAACACGGAGGAAAAACCTGGACCGTCACTTACCGGAAGCTGGCGCTGCGGAATTTCTGGCGGAAGTCGGTTCCTTCAAGCTTGAGGATGCGGCACATCTCGTGCAGGCGTGAGCGCATGCGTTCTCCGATGCGGTCGCCCAGGGTTTCGCGGCGCACGGAGCGCTGGGCGCGGCCGAACTCTGAGGCAGGATTCGCGAAGGGATCCTGCCCGGTTTCGTCGGGGAAGTTAGTGGTGATGATCGTTGTGCGGTTGTCGTTGTAGCGGGTATTGAGGATCAAGCTGACCGTGTCCCAGACCCACTCGGTGGGCTTCACGGCGCCCAGTTCGTCGAGCACGAGAACTTCGGTCTCAAAGACCGGCCGCAGCACGTCCAGTTCGGTGGTCTTGACCGAGTCGTTGTAGGAATTCTGGATCTCTTTCAGCAACTCGCGATAGTCATAAAAAAGGCAGGGCACACCCTTGCTTAGGATCAGATCTTTCAAGATCCCGACGGCCAGGTGAGTCTTGCCGGTGCCAATGGTGCCGGTGATCAGAAGTCCTTTCTCGCAGGCACGTGGATCGTATTTCTGCGCGAAGCCGGAGGCCAGGAAGTGGCCTTCGGCGAGGGAACTGTGAGCCCCCGGGAAATCAGTATCGTAGTTGGCGAGTTCGCAGTGCTCGTAACGCCGCGGAATGCGCGCCGCTGCCAGCAAAGCCTGGGTCCGCTCGCGCAACTGGCAGTCGCAGCGCGTGACGCGGTGGTCTTTGGGAGCGTTGGGACTGGCAGAGACGGTTTTCCAACCCGTGCCTTCGCACAAGGGGCATACAACCGCAGGGGTTTTCGTCACCGGGGACATTATTTCTGCGCGGACTTTCCTTTCCCTCTGACTGTGCACCAGGAGGCAAAGTTCGCGCAAGTGCCAAACACGAGATGGCTGTGTACAACCTGTGAAGGAGTGATCAGGGTTGTGGAGAGCGGAGGAAAAGGGGTAGTGATCCGGAGTGGAAGGTGTGGCCCGCGATGCACTAAATCTTGAGCAAAAAGCGCTCCCCTAGCCCCAATCCGGGAGGTCAGGTTGTGAAACAGGCTTCCGGCGCGGATTTTCACAGTTGACATTCGCCAAGGAGAGAGGAAAATACAGGCCGTCAGGTTTCCCAACTCAGCCAGCTTACTTGATACCTCCCGGCGTGCGCTGGGCAACAAAGAGACCTGCGAGGAGAAACTATGAATAAAGCCGATCTGGTTGACAAGATCGCGGGCGCTTGCCATATCAGCAAAGCGCAGGCAACAACTGCGATTGATACCGCCGTGGACAGCGTCACTGGCGCACTGCGGAAAGGGGATCGAGTGGCTCTGATAGGGTTTGGCACCTTCTCCGTCTCCCAGAGAAAAGCGCGGAACGGGCGCAATCCGCAGACTGGCGCCACTATCAAGATCGCTGCCCGCAAGGTTGCGAAGTTCACACCGGGCGCCGAACTGAAGAAAGCGGTCAACAAGAAGTAAAAGACAAAAGATTTGGAACACATGGAAACGGCAGGGGGTCGGCCCTGCCGTTTTGCTGTTTGTGGATCCCACATTTCCGCGGGGCAACCTTGGTGCGGCTACAATGGCCTGAGCATGATTGCGCATCTTCGCGGAAAGCTGCTGGCCAAGCATCCCAACCAGATCATCGTAGAAACTGGCGGCGTGGGCTACGAGGTGAATATCAGCGTGCCTACGTTTTCCGGCTTGCCGGCGGTTGGGTCGGAGGTTGCGCTGCACACCTACACGCAGGTGCGCGAAGACGTGCTGGCGCTTTACGGGTTCCTGCAACTATCCGAGAAGCGGCTCTTCGAGAAACTGATCCTGGTAAGCGGGATCGGTCCCAAGCTGGCGATTACGATCCTGAGCGGCATGGCGGCGGACGAGATGGCGGCGGCGATCCGCGGCAACGACCTGGCGAGGCTCACGCGCATCCCGGGTGTTGGGAAAAAGACTGCCGAGCGGATGGTATTGGAGCTTCGCGACAAGCTGCCGGAAGCAACGGCGGCAGCCGCGTCCGCGGCGCCCGCCCTCAGTGGAGTTGAGGAAGACGTCTTGTCGGCGCTGGAAAATCTAGGCTACCAGCGGGCAGCGGCTGGGAGAGCCTTGGATGCCGTAACCAAGAACGGGACGAGCCGATCGTTCGATGCCATGTTTCGAGAAGCGCTGGCACGCCTCTCGAAGTGAACACGCTTTCTTCGATTCTTACCCCAGGCAGACACAAACCAAGGCAACAGTTGACCGAGTTTGCATCTGTTTGAGCCGTTCATCCAAACTACCTATCCGATCATTTATTTTGCGGCTGCTGTAGTTTGTGACGGAACTGTCGCGCCACCTCTTCTGGCGAATCATTTCCCAGGAAGCGGACATATGAAAACCCCACCCTTGGCGAGAAGAGTGGGGTTTGAACTGGGAACGGAACCCGGCCTGAAGAATAGCTAGTCTCCGGTGCCGCAAGAGCAAACGCCGTGGCCGCTGCCGTCCAGAACGATCGCGAAGCATTGGTCGTAGGCCCGAACGTTTTCAGTTTCGCTCAGGGTCGCATCCTGGGAAGCAGTTTCGGTGATGTCAAAGTTGCTGTTCTGAATGTGGGTCCCCCAGGCACGCACGCCAGGAAAGAACAGCTGCGGAACGCTGGTCGTCCCCGGAAGCGGGCAGGTGTTACTCACTGGTTGAACCGAGAATATCTTGATCGCCCCGGTTGCGAGTTTGACGCCGGTGAGTGGATTGCTGGTCAAATCTGTGTTCAGCGAAAGGGTGCGCAGGCCGTCCGGAGTCAGCAGGCAGCCGCAGCACTCGGTCATCTCCTGATTTGCATCGAACACAAAGGTATAGGCGCAAATGTTGCCGCCCGCGGTGCCGGGGTTGGTCATCCGGAATGTGCCATCGGGAGCCCCCGCAGTGTTTGCATTCGAGAAATAGTCTACTTTCAGGAAGTCTCCCGGAATTGAGGTTGAGGCTGTGCCTGAGTTCTTGCCGAAGTTTATGGTTGAGCCTGATGCCAAGCTGCTCGCCGCGAACAAGGCACAGGCCAGAACGAAGAGAACGGTGAGGCGCATTGAGTGGCGCATTTTTTCCTCCAACAGGTGTTGTGAGCGGCGGGGGATGCGCCAAAAAGACGCGCTGCTGGCCGCAAATTACGCGTCTTACTGTATCCTTGTGCGCCACAGAGGCAATTCTGCGAAGGGTTTAGTCCAATGTCATTAGACCAGAAGGCGCACCCCCGGGGACTGCGATGTTTTGGGAAGCGCGGGCTGTGATGTCGAAACGACCGGTCGTTCTGCGGTCGCCGGGATAAGAGCCGAGTTCCGGCTCACCACAGGGGAGCCACGGGTTCTTCCTTGAATACCGGCCGGGGGCCACCCTGATTGGAGAGATGGATCGCAGCCAAAAAGGGCTTGGCTTGCGGATCGTAGGTCACGGTGATGCTTCCGCCTTTTCCCGGCGACCCGTCAAAGCCGTTCCGTCCATCAGAGCCGTCCCTCCCGCTGTTTCCGTTGGGCGACCCAATACCCCCGGAGCCGCCACGTCCTCCGCGGCCGCCTTTTCCGCCTGACCCTCCGGGGCCTCCGTCAGCCTTCACCGCGAGCGAACCTCCCTGGGGATCCACCAGGTACAGCTTCTGATGGCCTGCTGCAAACACACTTACCTGCAGAAGTGGATGGCTCCCTGACCTGAGCGCCACACGGACCTGCACCGGCGGCGCATCCCCTCCAGATCCTCCGTCCTGACCATCCGAGCCATTGGTCCCGTTCGAGCCGTCCCCGCCCGGGGAGGGATTGTTCGGATCGGTCGAGCCCATGCTGCCGCTTGTGCCGTCCATTCCATCGCTGCCGTTCATCCCGCTGGAGCCGCTGCTGCCGGAGAAATTCGAGATGTATTTCTCGTCGTACCGCACGGGAATGTCGAGTTCCGCGCGGATGTCCGGATGGCTCGGGACCGTGATGGTGACATGCGGGACCTTCCCGTCGCTGATTCTGGGATCGCGGGGAAGGGACACAATGCCTTTCTGGTTGGCCGTCACGACACTTGCCGTGACCTTGAGGTCCTTCCACAGAACCTTTCCTCCGCCTGCCCCTTCGGTCTGTAATATCTTGCCGTCGGGTTCGGTTACCACCACCACCAACGGCAACTTCTCTCCCGGCGCGATTGCTGGGCCTTTCGGCAGGCTGGCCTGCATGGACTTGATGGGGATCTTGTCCAGGTAGACCTTCATCCCCAGCCGGACTTGCACAGCAGCGCACCCACTCAGTGCAAGCAGCGATGCCATACCCAAGCAGGCGGCCGCGCACCCTGGCAAGGTCCCGATAGAGTCTTTCCATCGAGACGTAAGTGAAAACCGTAAGCTTGATCTCACTTGTCCACGTTCCTTCCAATCGAAACCTTTTTGTGCAAAATGCTCTGATGAATCAAACACAAAATCAACCGGCACGTTGTGCGCCAAGTTCCGTGCGGACGTAAAGTTTTGTGGAGATTGCCAGGCTATTTGTCACGAACGAGTCACGGGCCACAGGAAGTTGCGTACATTGTGGCGGACCGATGCGTCTTTCAGTTCCCTACAAAGCGAAGGTAGAGATCACGGTCCTGCTGGCAGGCTCGGGCCAGGTCTTTGATTTTCTCCCAGGCATCGCGCTGAGTTTCGTCGCGCGCCCGGTCGCGGACCCGCTCCCACTCATCGAGAAAATTCTCCATCTGCAGGTGGTTGAAGACAGTTTTTCCGTAGGCATCGACGCAGCGCAAAAGGGGGAAGTCGCGCTCATCGCGCGCGGGGATCACCCCGTGCAGCAGCACCCACTCGCTGCGTTCGCCCAGATCATCTTCGAGCTTGATGACAAGAGACATGTGCGGTGCCCCAGGACTGGACCTGAATCTAGCAGCGAACCGTGAAATCTGCCAGAAACTTTGGTAAGCCCTTCCCGTGGACTGGCGCGAGCGGGGCCGTCGAGCAATGAGAGGGGTCGCTCATTGTCGCAGCTCAGTAGGCGACGCGTTCGGACGGAGCGGACACCGGTGTGACGAGATGCGCGGCTGCCCTCAGGTAGGCATCAACACCGGCCGCGGCTTTGCGGCCTTCTGCGATCGCCCACACCACCAGCGACTGTCCGCGGCGCATGTCGCCGGCCGCGAAGACTCCCGGCACCGAAGACATGTGATTCACGTCCGTCGCAACGTTGCCGCGAGGGTCGAGATCGACTCCAAACTGTTCCAGCATCCCGTACCGCACCGGTCCCAGGAAACCCATGGCAATCAGCACCAGGTCTGCATCCATGGTGAAGTCGGAACCCGGAATCGGCTCAAATTTTGGGGGAGGACCGACGCGGACCGCATGGAGCTGCTTGACGTGGCCATCGTGGCCTGTGAACTTCGTTGTGGCGATGCCCCAGTCGCGGATTCCACCCTCTTCGTGGGCGGCTTCGGTGCGCAACTGCATCGGCCAAAGCGGCCATGGAGTGAGCGGGGAGCGCTCCGCCGGCGGCTGGGGCATGATCTCGAACTGGTGCACGGACAGCGGCTTCTGGCGATGGCAGGTTCCGAGGCAATCGGCGCCGGTATCGCCGCCGCCGATGATAACCACACGCTTTCCGGTCGCGAGAATCTCGGCCTCCGGCGGGATCGTGTCACCCAGGCAGCGTTTGTTTTGCTGCGGGAGGAACTCCATGGCAAAGTGAATGCCCTTCAGTTCGCGCCCTGGGACCGGCAGATCGCGCGGTTGCTCCGAGCCTCCGGCGAGCACGATCGCGTCGAAATCGCGCCGCAGTTCATTGGCTGGGATATCCTTCCCAACCTGCGCGCCGGTGACGAATTTCACGCCTTCGGTGCGCATCTGCTCGAGGCGGCGATCGATGACGTGCTTCTCCAGCTTGAATTCCGGAATACCGTAGCGGAGCAAACCGCCGATGCGGTCGGATTTTTCGTAGACGGTCACAGAGTGGCCGGCGCGGCATAGCTGCTGCGCGGCAGCCAGTCCCGCGGGTCCTGAGCCAACGATCGCTACCTTCTTTCCGGTGCGAATCTTGGGCGGCTCGGGGTGGATCCAGCCTTCCTGAAAACCGCGCTCCACGATGCTCTTCTCGTTTTGCTTGATGGTGACCGCGGGCTGATTGATCGCGAGCACGCAAGCGGCTTCGCAGGGCGCGGGACAAATCCGCCCGGTGAACTCCGGAAAATTGTTGGTGGCGTGGAGCTGCCGGACCGCGTCTTTCCATCGTCCGCGATACACCAGATCGTTCCAGTCGGGGATGAGGTTATTTACCGGGCATCCCGTCTGGCAAAAAGGAATACCGCAATCCATGCAACGAGCGCCCTGGCTGCGGAGTTTTTCTTCGGGAAAATCCTGATAAATCTCAAACCAGTCGTTGACGCGCTCGGTGACCGGACGGCGCGGGGCCAGCTCACGGCTGTATTCCAGGAATCCCGTGGTCTTACCCATGCTGCACCTGCTCGACTTGCGCCAGAACCGGCAGCGGTTGGTTTGGGATATAAGGCTGAGGACTGCGGTTCAATCCCAGGACTCGTTTGAACTCGTGCGGGAAAACCTTGATGAACCTGGAGCGCACTTCAGGCCAGTTTTCGAGAATCCATTTCGCCCGGGGGCTCTCCGTCAATTCCAGATGGCGAGTCAGCAGGCCCATCACAGTCAGTTCGTCCGCGGGCTCGACGATGGGCTCAAGGTCCACGGAGTCGAGGTTGCATCTCGTTTCCGTGAAATCCATATGCTGGTCAAAAACGTAAGCCACACCACCGCTCATGCCTGCGGCGAAATTCCTTCCACACGGGCCCAGCACGAGCACTAAACCCTTGGTCATGTATTCACAACCATGGTCGCCCACGCCTTCCACGACAGCAGTCGCGCCAGAGTTGCGAACCGCGAAACGCTCCCCGGCGATGCCGTTGAAGAACGCTTCGCCGCTGGTCGCGCCGTAGAGGGCAACGTTGCCGATCAGAATGTTCTCTTCCGGAGCAAAGGCGGAATTCTTTGGCGGGAAGATCACCAACCGCCCGCCGGAGAGGCCCTTCCCGACGTAATCGTTGGCTTCTCCTTCGAGCGTAATCGTGATTCCTTTCGACAGAAATGCTCCCAAGCTTTGCCCGGCCGAGCCGGTCAAATGGATCCGCAGGGTACCTTCGGGCAGCCCGTCCGAGCCGTAGCGGCGGGCCACCTCCCCGCTCAGCATGGTTCCTACCGAGCGATGCACATTGCGCACGGGTAAGTTGATTTCAACAGGACTCAAGCTCAGAAGAGCGTCGAGCGAATGTTCAACCAGTTGATGATCCAGTGCATGCAGCAAGCCGTGCTCCTGCGCTTGCACACAGCGCCGGGCCACGCGCGAGGGTACGGGCGGATTATAGAGAATCGCCGAAATGTCGACGCCGCGCGCTTTCCAATGATCCGCGGCCGGATTCACGTCGAGCATATCCACGCGCCCGACCATCTCGTCCACGGTGCGAAATCCCAACCCTGCCATGTAACGTCGAACCTGCTCCGCGATAAAGAAGAAGAAATTGATGACGTGCTCGGGTTGTCCCTGGAACTGCTTGCGGAGCACAGGGTCCTGGGTGGCAATGCCCACCGAGCAAGTATTGAGATGGCACTTGCGCATCATCACGCAGCCCATGGCAATCAGGGGCGTGGTGGCGAAGCCAAATTCCTCCGCGCCCAGCAGCGCGGCGATCACGACATCGCGGCCGGTCTGCAATTTTCCGTCGGTCTGCACGCGGATGCGGCCGCGCAGATCGTTGAGCAGCAAAACCTGCTGCGTCTCCGCCAGACCCAATTCCCAGGGAATGCCGGCATGCTTGATGGAACTGAGCGGCGACGCCCCCGTCCCGCCGCTGTCTCCGCTGATCAGGACGACGTCGGCGTGAGCCTTGGCCACGCCTGCCGCCACCGTGCCGACCCCGACCTCGGCTACCAGTTTGACAGCGATGCGAGCTTGGGGATTGACGTTCTTCAGGTCGTGAATCAGCTGCGCCAGATCTTCGATGGAATAGATGTCGTGATGCGGCGGAGGCGAAATCAGGCCGACCCCGGGAGTCGAGTGCCGCAGGCGCGCGATGACTTCGTCGACCTTATGCCCGGGGAGTTGTCCGCCCTCGCCTGGCTTTGCGCCCTGCGCCATCTTGATCTGCAATTCATCAGCGTTCACCAGATAATTCGCGGTCACACCGAAGCGGGCGGAGGCCACTTGCTTTACCGCGCTGCGCCGCAGGTCTCCGCTGGAATCAGGCTGGAAACGGGCTTCGTCCTCTCCGCCCTCGCCTGTATTCGACTTGCCCCCGATGCGGTTCATGGCAATGGCCAGGGTCTCGTGGGCTTCCTTGCTGATCGAACCGAACGACATCGCCCCGGTGGTAAAGCGTTTTACGATCTCTTTGGCCGGCTCGACTTCGTCGAGCGGAACGGGCTTGGCGCTCTTCTTCAACTTCATCAAAGCGCGCAGCGTGCACAGGCTGTTGCTCTGGCGATCAATGAGGTCGGTGTACTCTTCGAACGTCTGGGCGCTTCCCTGGCGCACGGCCTGCTGCAGCTTGCTGACGGTCTGCGGGTTCAGCAGGTGATATTCGCCGTTGACCCGCTGGTGATAGCTGCCTCCCACCGCAAGTTCGGTCTCAAACTCCGTGAGAATTTGGAACGCGTGCTCATGCTTGAGTTGCGCTTCCTTCGCCAGAACCTCGAGGCCAACTCCCTCCAGCCGCGAGGTCGTGCCGGCGAAATACGTTTCCACCAATTCCTTGTTGAGCCCGATGGCTTCGAAGACCTGCGCTCCCTGATAGCTCTGCAACGTGGAAATGCCCATCTTGGCAAAGGTCTTCAACAGACCCTTGTTCACCGATTTCAGGAACTTTTTCACCGCCAGTTCAGGAGTGAACCCCTCCGGCAACTCGCCGCGCCACGCCAGGTTCTCTACGGTTTCGAGGGCGAGATAAGGATTGATGGCGCTCGCGCCGTAGCCGCTGAGCAAGGCAAAGTGCATGACTTCGCGGGGCTCACCAGATTCGGTGATGAGGGCAACCTGGGTTCGCGTTTCCTCCCTGACCAGCAGATTGTGCACCGCCGCCAGCGCCAGCAGGCACGGAATGGGAGCGTAGTCTTTATCCACGCCCCGATCTGAAAGAATCAGCAGCGTGTATCCCGCTTTTACCGCCAACGACGCTCTTTGACATAGTTCGTCCAGAGCGCGCTTCAGGCCGGATTCTCCGTCGCGCACGCGAAACAGAGCCGGAAGCGTGGTCGCCAGCAGGTCGCGGGTCGAAACCCGGCGCAGCTTTTCCAGTTCGCGATTGGTCAGCAGCGGATGGTCCAGCTTCAGCATGTGACAGTTTTCGGGGACCTCTTCGAGGAGGTTGCGCTCGCTTCCGATGTAGCTGAACAGCGACATCACCATCTCTTCGCGAATGGGATCGATGGGAGGATTCGTGACCTGCGCGAATAGCTGCTTGAAGTAGTTGAACAGCGGCTGCGGCCGGTCGGAGAGGCAGGCCAGCGGAGTATCCGTCCCCATCGACCCCACCGGTTCTTCGCCGGTCGAGGCCATAGGAGCCAGGATCATCCGCAAATCTTCGTCGGTGTAACCGAACGCGCGCTGCCGGCGCAGGAGAGTTTCCGCGTCGGGGTGATGCATGCGCGAGGGCTCGGGCAGCTGGTCCATCGTGACCCGGTTCTCTTTGAGCCACTGCGCATAAGGCTGCTGCGAAGACAGTTTATGCTTGATTTCCTTGTCGGAAATGATGCGGCCTTCAACCGTGTCCACCAGGAACATCTTCCCCGGCTGCAAACGGCCCTTGATCTTGACTCTTTCTGGATCGACGTCGAGCACGCCGGCCTCAGAGGCCATGATTACCAAATCATCCTCGGTCACAACGTAGCGGCCGGGCCGCAACCCGTTGCGGTCGAGCGTCGCGCCGATGACTCGTCCATCGGTGAAAGCGATCGCCGCCGGGCCGTCCCAGGGCTCCATCAAGGAAGCGTGGTATTCGTAAAACGCGCGCTTCTCCGGATCCATGTGGGGATTTCCGGCCCACGCTTCCGGGATCAACATGGCCATCACGTGGGGAAGGCTGCGCCCGGTCTGGAAAAGGAGTTCCACGACGTTATCGAAGTTGGCGGAATCGCTGCCATCCGGTGCGATGATGGGATAAAGCTTCTTCAGGTCGTCCCCAAACAGCGGAGAACGGAGCAGCGACTGGCGAGCGTGCATCCAGTTCACGTTTCCCCGAAGCGTATTGATTTCGCCGTTGTGTGCCACGTAGCGGTAGGGGTGCGCCCGCTGCCAGCTGGGAAACGTGTTGGTGGAAAAACGCTGGTGAACCAGGCACAGGGCGCTCACCACGTCGGGATCGGAAAGCTCGCGGTAGAAGTTGGTGATCTGCGGGGCAAGCAGCAAGCCTTTGTAGACGATGGTGCGACATGAGAGTGATGGGATGTAGAACGTCTCCGCATCTTCGATCCCGGACTCTCTGATCTCATTTTCCGCGCGCTTGCGGACGACGTAGAGCTTTCGCTCCAGGGCGTCTTCGTCCATGCCGGGAACGCAGCCGATAAAGATCTGCTGAATGTAAGGTTGGGAGGCACGGGCTACGCGGCCAATGGCAGAGGCATAGGTTGGTGTGTCCCGCCAGCCGAGAACGGTCAGACCTTCCTCCCGCACGATGCGCTCGAGAATTCCCTCGCAGCGCAGGCGCGGGTGCTTCTCCACCGGCAGAAACGTCATGCCGACGCCGTAGCTGCCGGGGGAGGGCAATTCGAATCCCAACTTCGCGCACTCGCGCGAGAAGAACTTGTGCGGAATCTGGATCAGAACGCCGGCGCCATCTCCGGTTTCCGGGTCGCAGCCGCAAGCGCCGCGATGGGTCAGGTTAAGAAGAACTTGGATGCCTTGGCGGATAAGCTCATGACTCTTGTGGCCGCGAATGCTGGCGACGAATCCGATCCCGCAGGCGTCGTGCTCGTGCGCGGGATCGTAGAGACCCTGCGCGGGAGGGAGGCCGTTCATCGGGTTCAAGTGCGTCATGCTCATCATTCCGGTCGCGCCAGTTCACCCGCTTTGCATCGCTTGTTCGTGGGCTTTGCCTGCAAGAGGAGGCAAGGGCGTCGCACACTTCGGCGGGGGCGCAAAATCACTGCAGCCTACTTGATATCGTCTTGTAAGCCGGGAAGTAAAACGCAGAATTTCGATGCAGAGGATGCAAATTTCAGAGGGTTACTTGCCAATGCAAAACGTGCTGAATATCAGGTTCAGGATGTCGTCGGGGGTGGTTGCGCCAGTGATGGCATCGAGCGGACGCAACGCACCGTAGAGATCCAGCAACAGCATTTCATGGGGCACCTTGCCGGCGACGGCATTGGTCGCGGCCTCCAGCGCGGCGAGCGAATCGCGCACCAGGCCTTGATGGCGGACGTTGGTCAGAAAGCCCGTCTCGGCCTGCCCCCCAGCTTCCCCGCCGACCTGGCGCAGGATTTCGGTGCGCAGTTCGGGGACGCCCTCGCCGGTGAGGGCAGAGGTGCGGATGCAGTTTCCCCCAGGGGCTAAAGCCCTGTCTTCGTCTTGCTGTGAATCGGCACGGCTGAAGCCGTGCCCTTCCCGGTTTACTGCACCGGGTTCCGTGTCGATCTCTCTGGCCGGCCCTGCTAAGTCGGACTTGCTCTCAACGATGATTCTCGGACGATCTGCGACTTGGCCAAGAAGTTCGTCATCTTCCGCGGAACGCGGTCGCGAGGCGTCGAGTACAACCAGCACAAGATCGGCGTCGGCCAAGGCTTCCATCGACTTGCGAACGCCAATGGACTCGGCCTCGTCGAGCGCGTGCCGTATGCCCGCAGTGTCGACCAGCTTGATGGGGATGCCGCCTATGGCGACCGTCTCTGTAACTAGGTCGCGCGTGGTGCCTGGAGTCGCCGTCACGATGGCACGCTCGCGTTCGACCAGGCAATTGAACAAGCTCGACTTGCCCACGTTCGGCCGGCCTACGATCGCGAGCGTCAATCCTTCATGGACGATTTTGCCGTAGGCGAAGCTGGCGGCAAGCTCCTGCAGTGGGCCGCGCACGGACTCGATGTTCTGAACGATCGTCGCATCGGGAAGCACGGATACGTCATCTTCGGCGAAGTCGATACCGGCTTCGAGCAGGGCGATCAGTTCGACCAGTTTCTGCTTGATTGGCTGCAGCCGCCGGGAGAGCGCACCGTCGAGTTGCTGGGCTGCGACTTTGGCCTGGTAGAGAGTCTGTGCCTCGATCAGATCGCGGACGGCTTCGGCCTGGGTAAGATCGATGCGTCCGTTGAGGAAAGCGCGCATGGTGAACTCTCCGGGCTCGGCCAGGCGCGCGCCAGCGGCAATGCAAAGTTCGACGATATGCCGCAGCACAACGGGTGATCCGTGGGCGGAGATTTCCACGATGTCATCGGTGGTATAGGAATGAGGCTTCGCGAAGTAGGTAACGACGACTTCGTCGATGCGAGGTGGAGGTTCTTGTGGCGCGGGCGCCCCCGCCCGCGAAAAGCCAACCGCTGACAATTCGGGGGTGGGTCCTTCTGCGCTTCCTTCGTCTTTGTTCGCATTCCGGGGCATGTGGCGGGCAGGAGTGCCCGCTCCACACGGTTCAATGAGCTCTCCGAAGACAGTTCGTCCCACCTCCAGATCGCTCTTGAGGCGCAGCATCGGCAGGGCAATCTCGCGGGCCTGTGGTCCCGCCAGGCGAACTACACCGATCCCACCGCGTCCGGGAGGCGTGGCGATGGCGACTATCGTGTCGTCAAGGTTCACGCCGAGATTCTAAAGGTTCCTAGAAGTTGCCGCTGAACTCTGTTCTGCTTCAACGGAAACACTTCGGCGGCGAGTATGCAGCCATTTTCGGCGGGCTCGTTGGGAGGACACCGCCGCAGCCCATCCCCGGGCGGCCTGTGCCCTTGCGATTCCTTAAGACGACCGATTCTTTAAGAATCGTAGCCGGGGCCGCCAGGCGACCCGCACTCTTTCCACAACTTTTCCCAATTCCAGATCCCGTACGCCACCTCTTTCGGCAACGGAAATCCGAGCTGATGCGCGAGCATACACACCTGGCCGCGATGGTGGGCCTCGTGAGAAAGCATATAGCACAGCATTTCCGGGCCAACCCGCCAAGGCCGAGCCCAGCCGTCTCTGAGAAACTTGTCGACGCGGCGCACACCACCGCCGAGCGCTTCCGCGAGCATCTCCGCGCAGCGAGCGGCGCTCTCGGCCAATCCCGCACGCGCCTGCTGCGGCGTGCAGTGCGCGCGGTTGAGCTGTGGTGGAACCTTCAGGTGCGGAGCGGTAAGCCTGACCCACTTGGAGCGAACGTTGTGCATGTGCGTGAAGATTGCCGCAATGGTGCGGACGTTGCCGGGCGGTTTGGCTGTCGTTTTTGCTCTCCAGGCGGCAGGGTCAAGATGTTCGATAAGAATCTGGTTGATGCGATCATTGGCGGCAAAGATCTGGACTGCGGCTCGGCCGAGTTGAGTGTGAACCTTGGGTGGACGAACCTTGGGTTGACGTGTGGTCACGGCTCCCTGCTCCTCGACCTATAATACTTCCCTTTACCGCGCCATAACCTTTTCAATCTCCGCCTTCAACTGGTCATACGGCAGCACTCCAGGATGATACATCGCGACTTTCCCCGTGCGATCGAGCAGCACCAGCGTGGGCGTAGTCGAAGCGCCGTAGGTATCGAAGTTGTATTTGCTGATAGGGACGGGCATGTCGAGCAGCCCAC